>Ga0209633_10002358_pt1 | contig 18291 bp, 17 predicted proteins | sample Cruoilmetagenom1_FD_187290 | JGI IMG/M metagenome (GOLD analysis project Ga0209633, IMG submission 187290) | Oil polluted marine microbial communities from Coal Oil Point, Santa Barbara, California, USA - Sample 1 (SPAdes) (version 2) | ecosystem: Environmental > Aquatic > Marine > Oil seeps ... | reverse complement strand
CCATTATGCCGATGGCAGGATCATCACTACTGCGAGTCGTGAACTCACTCAACGGCCTGCGGTTGGCCACATTTACTTCAGGGCCCTCCTCAACGGGCAACTGGTCCCGGGTCAGATTGGCCAGCATGCGGCGCAGGAACGTCGCGTGGGTCCCCAGGCGATAGACCAATGCATCCTGGCCCGGGCGATTGTAATGCGCGGGATGATCGAGGTCGGCGACCTCGCAGCAGCCGCAGTCATTCAATGTGTTGTCATCGATTATTGCGCTCATAAGCCACCTTGCATAATGAAGTCAATTTGTCCGTTTTGTGGCGCACTGGGATCATTATCCAAGCGCGCGATCTCCAGCCGTCCCATGGGAATAAAACCGTTTTCCAACTCGCCCTGGGACGGCTCGCCCAGACGTTGGAAGCGCTCGGCTTCCACCGAGGACACCCCGGGCACCTCCATGACGGCAGCGATCACCTGACTAAGATAGACAGGCTCAGCGAAGGTCAGATTGTCCGGGTGGAAGAAGCCGAGTTGGCCGCCCGCCAGTTCGTCATTACTGAATACCTCTAACAACTCCTCTTTGACCGAACTGCGCAGATAGAAGGGATCGACGAACACTTCTAGGGCGATGTCCAATGCCACCAGTCGCGGCGCATCGATCTCGAGGTCAAAGGCCGTGACCCGGAAGGGCTCCAGGTACTCGCGCAACGCCGCTTCGAATTCCACATCAACGGGAAGGCCGCCCTTTCGGTCGACGGTAATGAATATCGTCTGCCAGCTGCCGGTCCAGCGCTGGGTCGCCACGGCCTTTTGCACCTCTGGATACGCTTCCGCCAGCGCAACATAATCGTCCGTTGTCACGGCCCGTTGTTGCACGCGAAACGCCTGCGGGGCATACAGCTGTACCTGTTCGATAGCCTCGGGATCAGTGCCGCCCTGTGCCGGCAGGGGGTTGCGTACAACGATAGCGCTTTCTATCGCCTCCTCATCCTCATCTCTGGGCAGTACGATCTGATTAATCACCTCGGCGCCGACATTTCCCGCAGCGCCGTTACCGATGCGATAGGTCGCCTCGAACGTGGTCCCCACGTTGGGGCGTTTGCCGAGAATGTTGTCGCCAAAGCGAAGGTAGGCGCGACTGTCGTTCTCGGTTTCCACCACGAATTCCGCGGCGAAGCGATCGCTGTTGAGCAGATCCCGTTGGGGAATCCAGATCTCGTCATCGGCCTTCAATTCCGCGTCCGGCAATGCGGCACGGGGATCCTGGACAAGCATGCCGCTGGCGGGCTCCGTAACCGCCACCTCATCGTCATAGGGAACGCGGAAAGTAAGGCCGGTGCGCTGCAACCGGGGCCGGTAGCGGCCGCAGGCCGGCACCATTTCCGGGACCAGGGTCTCTTCGCAAATGGTCTGTCCGTTATCGGCCAGCACGACATTACCGCGGGCGACACCAACGGGCAGCAGTTCGACAACATCGGGTACCTCTACATTCCAGAGACACAGCGGAAACGGCAGGGCATCTTCCTGAGCCCACTCGATGTTGACGACACGCATGTCAAACAGTCGGGTACAACCAACTACATAAGGCAGCGCTTCCAGGTACAGCGGGTCCGTAACGAACTCGACAGCGGTCAGGCGCACCACATGCCGGTGGTTGATGTCGGCATCCGCCTCCACCCCGTTTAGCCCCCGCACCTCCTCGAGCAGCAACAGATCACCCGGCTTTAGATAGTGGAGCCTGTTGTCTTCATTGTTGAGACTGGCCCGGGTCGCCCCTTTTGGCAGACAACAGTTGTCATCACCCCAGGTGTAGAACCGGATTTCGTTGTAATCCTCGCGCAGGGTGAGGTCGTGGAGGGTTTCGAACACCTGTACATCGCCGCTCAGGCCGGTGATACAGGTGCGAATGGCCTCGACCCCCTCGACTTCCTCAGGGGCGTAGGTCAAGCGGATCTCTGCACCCTGTCCGGCGATGAGCTGGCGGCCGAAAAAGGTGCCGGTGCCATGGGTCCTGTCTGCGAATTGCAAGAATCCATTCGGGGCGTAAAGGGTGGCGACAACCCGGGTGTCTTCACCGAAGACAACCACCGGGACGACGACAGAATCAATGTAACTGTTACCGGCAACATAGATAACAATATCCCGGGGAAACAGCTCCAGATCCGGCACATCTTCATTGGGCCGGATCTGGACATTCATCCCGGTTTCAAGGCGATCCGCGATGCGTATTTCGACGCTGTCACTAAAAAGCACTTTGGCATTATCGCCGATAGACCATGACTGGAAGTTATAGATGCCGCCCCTGCAAAGCACGACTATCGCCTTGCTATCCAGTAGCAGCTGCCCATAGCTGCCCGGTATCAGAGGGATGCAATTCTCTTCCTCCACCACGATGTCCTCGGTACCGGGGATGAAGGTGGGGACACTTGGAAGATCGCTCAACAACGGCAAATCCAGGGGGGTATGTAGATCGCCATTGATAGTGCCGTCCTGATTGTCAAGCTCGTTATAAAAGACGTCGTTGACCCTGGCGTCTTCTTTGATCAACACACGGTTGCCGTAAATATCGGAGTCCTGGTCGGAAAGATGGGCTTTAACGCCAATGACGACAGACCACCCGGCAGTACATTCCGGATCCAGAAACTCGGGGACGACCGCGAGATTTGCACCCACATGACCGCTGTGGACCTGGGCCGAGGCCTTGAGGCAGACACTATCCAGAGCAAATAATGAAAACTGATCCAGCGCCAGCTCAGGTTCAGGGAGCACATCCGTCGGTAACGGAATCCGGGTCGGCCCCGTGACAATCGTGCGCACCTGCACCGAATCCGAAAGGACGCCGCCGGTCAGCAGCGGTGTATGGGCGGGCACGATATAGTCGTCGTCGATATCGCCATTGACTTGCATCACTACCCAGGCCCGCGCATTGCAACCGTCATGCATCAGGTAATCGAGAAAGCGTGCATGCCGCCGTGCGGAAACCCGTCTGCGGACAGTGCCGAGATAAGCCTCAGTCGCCACGGCATCCTGATAGTAGCTCAGGTGATCCGCGGCGTAAGCCAGCACCTCTACCGCCGCTATGCCGATATCGGACGGGTTGCGTTCCTCCCATTCGGGAATAACGGTGGAGAGCCGATCCAGCATGAGCTGGCGGAAGCTCCCATAGTCCTTGGCCAGATAATTGATCTCCGGCTCCGGCAAGGACGCCGGGGGACACTCCACGACCTGCTTGCAATCGAGGTCGCTCGGGCAGGCCACCTTAAAGGAAAAACTGACCGCCGCTAACAGCGGATCGAGCCAGGCCGGGGGGCTGGCATCGCCGGGACCCTGCACGATGCGTAATATATAGGTGGAAAAATCGCCATACCTGTCGAGTTCAACGGTCAAAACCCTGGTGTTGAACTGAATATCCGTAACGACCAGGTTCTGGATCTGTTCCCCACCCTCAATGCGCACGTTTTCGATGGTAGGCGCAGCCGGGTCCAGGGGGTCCAGGGGGTTCAGAAAATGCACAAACAGTATGCGCTGGCGTAAAGCAGGGTCGCCGGTCGGATCATCGAACACCTCCAGGTAATCGATGCCGTTCAGGCTCAGGTCCGGGTTCACATCAGGATTAGATATATCCTGTTTGCGCTGCTCGTTTTGACAAAAGTATTGTATCGTCACGATTACACCTGCCGTGAAAACTGCGCCGTCTGGCGCTCTTGATTACGGATAACCACGTAGACCACGGTGACCTCCAGGGTCGACTCCGGATTTTGCACCTCGACCGCCTCGACCTGGATGACATCAGACAGCCACTGCTGCAATGCGCCTTGCACCAGATACTCGGTGGCGGTCGCCAGCTCGTTACTGTTGGGGGCGAATACCAGTTGCATTACCCCGCTGCCAAAGTCCGGACGGTTGACCCGCTCTCCCTGGGAGGTGAAGAGCACTTGTTCGATCATTTGCCGGACATGTTCGTCATAGCTCGCGCCGGCGGTGCGGCCACCGCTGTCTATATGGAATGGATAAGCGATTTGTCTCATTGTCCTTTCACCCTCACTTGCGTTACCACGACCTGCACCCCGGTCCCGGGGAGCGTGCACACCGCCTGACTGTCCTGCAGCAGCACCGGTTGGCCGGTGGCCTTGACCCGGGTCGCCGCGGTCACCCACTGGGCAATAACACAGGGTCCGTTGGCGGCCGGCGGCGGCGGCAGGGTACAGCCGGACACCGTATAGGGACTGGGCTGGGTCGTGATGGGCTGGCCACCCACCTTCACACGCGGGTTAGTCACGGTAGGCTGTGCCTGACCCGCATGCAGACACAGCACAGTAGCTCCAGCATGTAATAGAAAACCGGGCATTAGATCACCTCCAGTGCGCCGTTATTGATGGAAACGTTCGACGCCGAGAGCTTCACCGACTGGCCGCCGTTTTTAAGATCAACCCCCGAGGAGGAAAACTTGCCGGTTGCCGAGCTTTCGATCTCGACGCTCGACCCCGAGACCTTGACCGATGACGAGTTGTTAACACTTTCGATCTCCGAGGACGTGATCGTTACCGTTGACGGATCGTGTTTGATTTCGACCTTGTCCTCCTGAATGGTCAGCGTCGGTGTTGTGTGTATCATCTCGATCTTCTCCTGCGTCATGATCATATTGCCCGGCTGATTGTCGATTTCGATGCCCGTGGAATTGAAAATCATTTTTTTCACCGGCGCATCCACCGCCGGCGGCTTGGCTTCCAGGGTGAAACCACCGTCGCTGCTCCGATCATCCAGGACCATATTGATGTACTCGGTTCTGAATATTTTCACCTCGGGGGGCGTGTCCAGCACACCTTCGGCCCTTGGCACCTCTATGGTCGTGCCCCAGAAGCAGCCGGCCCAGATGGGATAGTCGGGATCGCCGCCTTCAAACTCGACCCAGACGTTGGCGCTCACCGGCGGGATGGCGAAGAATCCCACCCCGGGTCCTGCGTATGGCACACAGGGCATGGCCCAGCTGAGTTTGCCCTCCCGGAGCACGGCCGGAACACTGACCTGGATACGCCCCAGGTTCAAAGGATCGACATTCTCTTCCACTGCGCCGCGATATTTACCGTAATAACGTTTTTTCATGGCCGCACCACCGGTGTTGTCGTACCCAGGCCCTCCCGGCTCAGGGTGAAGCGCTGTCTGTACTCTCCCGGCCTGATAACATGGGTGACTTGTTTGATATAATAGAGACCATCGTATTGAATGCCCGCCCCCCGGACGCCGACCAGCCCGCGCGCTTCCAGCACATCGCTATAGCGCTCCGCATCCACCTCACCCGTAACCGTCAATGCGGTATCCAGGGATTTATCGGTCATCGCCTGTGCCCGGGCAAAGGCCTGGGCATAGGTCAGCCCCTCGACGTCATCGAGCTGGGTTTCGCGCAACTTCGTGATATCGAAGGGCTGCGCCAGCGGCAGGCGCGTGCCCACGAACGTGCGAATAGGCAAGTCGATGGCAAGATAGCGATCCTTCACCCGGCCGGTGACGAAAGTGGCCTGTTCGGCGTCGTACTGAAAATCGATACTCTGCACATTGGTGTGGCTGCCCATATTCACGGACAGTGCCCGCGCCGGCAGGCCAATGCGGTTCGGTGGCCCCCAATATGCAACGTTGACCCCTGGCGCCGGTCCCGGCTTGATGTAAAACACGTAGCCGAAGCGCTCGGCGATAGTCTGAAGGTGTCCCAGGTCGGTGTCCCGCTGTACCGGGGCACGCTCATTGGGAGTGGGGGGGAAGTCGCCCTGCAACGGCGGGATCACCTGCGGGATCAGCCCGAAGCGCGCGTATTTGCCGATAAGCTGCAACGCGACCATAGTATCGTTTCGCCCCACGTGCTCAACTGTGACCTCCTGCTTATCCAGCTCCGCGGTGATATCTTCACCGGTAATGGTGAGCGTGGAGCTACCGGCCTCGTTTGCGGGGTTGAGCTGCTGGTGCCGGATAATGCCATCCATCAACACGCGTGGCAGGGCGTTGACTACCATCGTGATAACCACCCGGTTATCCGGTTTCAGCAACGGATTACTGAGCAGCCTGAAGCTGGCAATTTGAGCCCGGGTGGTACGCCCCACTTTAAAGGTGATCTGAAATCCGGAGCGCCCTTCATCGCTCTGGGTGATCTCCACCTTGTCCAGGTTTTCCATCAGCAACGCCGGTGCAGGCAGGGGTACCGACGGCCCGATGAGTAGATTTAAGTTAATTCCGAGAAGACTCATAGCTCTATACTCAAGCCTGTGGCACCGGGATGCGGATGGTCCGCCCCGGTTCTGCCGTGAGATCGATCGGGTTCATGGTGTTATTGGCATCGCATATGCGCCAAAACTGCTCCGGATCGCCCAGGGTCCGGGCGGTGATCATGTCCAGGCGATCGTCTTGCTTGACCTGATACTCCACCAACAGTGGTATCGCCTCGCCCTGCGGCAAAAAACGGCGGCGCTTGTAGGTGATTGCCTCGCGATCATTTATGATCAAGGTCCCGGTCTCTAACGAGAAATAGCGGCTGGTGTAGTCAAACATGCTTCGCCTCCTGCTTTCGCCCTAAGCCTGCGATTTCCAATAAACCCTGCTGACCGCAGTCGGTAATAATTGCGCTAATTACAGCGGCCACCCCGATGTTGATCCTCGAGTACCTCATAGAATTCTGCCGCCGCTGCCCAGGTTCCTCGAACTGCCGACGACGGCCATCGCCTCTTTGACCACCTGGTGGGCGAGGAACAGGCCATAGCCGGGATGCAAGACCGGGAAATCGTCGTAACTCAACACCTCCAGGCCCAGGGATACCTTGGCGCGAATCGGGTTGAGATTAACGTCATGGGCCTCTTCGGTAATACTCATGTCATTCAGGCGAACCGGCAGGATCCGTTTGCGCCCCCAGATAAACAACGTAAGCGGCGCTTCGGCCGGAACGATCTCGAGAAACCCAAAAGCCAGCGCCAGTGTGTTTCTGATCACGGTTAGACTCTTGGGATAGATCAGCATTTCCAGGGCGGACAATTGCGGATAGATACCCAATCGGGTGGCGACCCTGTCGGCCTGCTCCAACTGGTCGGTGGCATCGATCTCTACGTCGAGTTTGATGGTCTCATTCGGCGCGCCACTGAGCCGCAGTACTTCGGAACGATCGCCACCTGCACCCGGCGCCTGGGGCTGCAAGGTGCGCGTCAGGCTGTCCGGGTTGTATTGGAAAACAATCACGCTTGCTAGTGGGTTGAACGGATCAAGCCCGATGATGGAACCCTTGATCAAGTGTGGGGAACCTGGAAAGGTGCTCATTGCTTATCTCCTTGGCGCAGTCTGCGCATATACCGCCTTAAATCGATTCTTTGCCGCAACAGGTTGCAGGTTTCGCAACCGGCTGCTCATCACTTTGTCAATGCAGCGTGTTGCTTACAAAAAACTCTGTAATATCTTCTACCGGCGCATCCGGCACGAGGGTCTTGAATAACTGTATCGCGCAGTCGCGCTGTATTTCCGTTTCGAACAATTCACTCATGGCGAGTATTTCGCCATTTTCATCCACGAACACAAAGTAATACTCATCCAGCATGGCCACTTCACGCAGGTAACGCCTGTCGTCAGCGGCGTTGCGCCTGATCTCGTCTATGGCCTTCCTGCAATCATCCTTGAGCATGTATGCCTCCCTGTCCGCTTCTCCATCCAGGATGATGTATAAATCATCGGCATACAGGCGATAGTAAAAATGACTGTCCTTTGCTTTATAAATCCTGAACTTTGCATTGTTCATCGAATCTCTCCAATGATTTCACTGTTAATCGTACGATCCTGGCTCAGCGACTGAGGCCTCTATAAACACATTCCGCGACACGTGTACCGATAAGGTTTGGTGTTGCGTCGGATGTCGTATTAAAGGAACCGCCGTCGACAGACACAACACTGCCCTTCATAGACAAAGCGGCAGCCACGTCATGCCTTGCCAGCAAGCGCGTCAACTCACGCTCCATCGCCACGCCGATACGATGGCTGTCGGTCGGGGCAAAACCGTGCAGCACGAGTTCATTAACATGCAATTTGATGTCCTTTGGTTTCATGTCGTCTTCGCTCCGTTATAGTCAACTGACTACTTTTTACAGAACCGTCGCAACCGGACCGGGCGGTTCTGTGTATTGGATCGTCATGTCGTCAGACCCAGCCCGTGATTTCACTATTGTTTAATGGCCGCTCCAGCTTGATATATTCGCTACGGCTCGCGCACAACAGGTGGCTCATGTGCACCGCATCGCCGGCCTCCGCCGCCAGAAATGCCGCATTTAAGGCGATATTGCGGATATTGCCGCCGGCGATATTCAGGCAAGCGAGTTTGCTAAAGTCCAATCCCTTGGTTGGCGTGTCCTTGGGGAAGACATGCCGCCAGATTTCCGTACGTTGCGTCGCATCGGGAAAGGGGAACTGGACGATGAAGCGGATACGCCGGAGGAATGCGCTATCCAGCGCGCCCTTCATATTGGTGGTGAGGATGGCCAGACCATGGAAAGACTCTATACGCTGCAACAGATAACTGACTTCGATGTTGGCGTAGCGATCGTGACTGTCCCGTACTTCACTGCGCTTGCCGAACAGCGCGTCTGCCTCGTCGAACAGCAGGATGCTGCCGCCGCCTTCCGCCGCGTCGAACACGCGCCGCAGGTTCTTTTCGGTCTCGCCAATGTATTTACTCACCACGGCGCTCAAGTCGACGCGATAAACATCGAGATTCAACTCCTGGGCCAGTACCTCTACCGCCATGGTCTTACCCGTGCCGCTGACGCCGGCGAACAAGGCGCTGATCCCCAGGCCCCGGCTGCCCTTGCTGGCAAACCCCCAGGTCTCATACACCTTTATGCGCCGCCGGACATGGATGACGATATCGCGCAGGGTCTGGCGTTGAATCTCGGGCAATATCAGGTCGTCCCAGGTTGCGGCAGGCTTGATGCGCTGCGCCAGGTCGTCGAGACGGGGGCGCGCCTGCCTGCGACAGGCCTGCCACAACACCTCGCCAATTTGATCCGGATCCTCGTTTTCCTGTTGAGTGATCAATGCCTCCGCACATACAGCACGAATGGCCGGTGCACCGAGGTTGAACCGGGCAACCAGGGTTTCCAGTTGTCCGTTCAGCTTATGGGCCACCGGCCCGAGCCCACCCTCCCACAGGGCAAACTGCTCTGCGCTGTTCAGTTTGTTAACTTCGAGACGGATAACGGCTCGTGTGTGACTGGGCAGTGCCAGTGGTTCGCGCCCAATCAACACTACCCTGCCGCGGATACTTTCGACGAAAGACAGAACCATGCCGGCCTTGTTGAGCTCATCGATTTGCTCATAGTCCACGATCAGTATGCAATCGTTCAGGGCGGCCTCCCGTCCCCAGAGTCGGGCCAGGGATTGGCGTTCGCTAACCGCCAGGGGGATGTCATTGATTTGCACAACATAAGGGCTTGCCCCCACCTCAGCGCCGGCCGCCGCCGCGATGGCAAGCTTTGCGGCATGCTCATCACCGGATAACTGGATAATCGGCCAAGCCATCTGACTATCGGATCGTGACCACAGTTCTGCGATCTGTTTGCGCAGGCTGCGATGGCTCGACGCCAACGGTTCATCGGCATACAAGGGCTGAACGATGTCCCGCAGGTTTTCATCCAGGTACGATAGTCCCATGAGGTAATGCAACACGCGTTCTTCGATGCGCAAGGGACTCAGGCTCAGGGTTTCACCGGTTTCGACATGAAGAAGTTTCCAGTAACGCAGGGGCGCGGCTGGCGTGCTGGCATTCCAGTGCGGTTCCGGCAAAGCGGCAAGCGCGAGACTGAAGGTGGGAAAAGGACGTTGCGGATCGGCCTGGGCGGACGCACAGAGACTGCGAAAGCTCCCATCCAATTCCATGCAAGCGCATAACAACAGCACATCGCGTTCAAACGGCGAGAGTGAAAACGCCGTACACAGCCTGTCCAGGGCGGGTGCGCCGTCCACTTCACCGATGGCCTTTCGGCTTATGGGGAGGGAAAATCGTGAGCCGGTGGACCGGGGATTCGCCGGCCCCCGATAGTTCGTAGTATGCAGTGGAACGAGTCCCGGACCGCCGGCCTTATCCCCGGCAACCGGCATGACGTACGCCTCTATTGCCTTACGTACCCTGGCCAGCTCCGCAATCAGGTGGCGTTGGTTGGTTTCGTTCCAGTTGTCTTGAAGGTTTACGCTCATGTGATCACCACCGTGGGGGTAACGTACGCACCACCGCCATCCTTGGAGAGACTCATGGCGCCATCTATCTGCAGGTGCACCTCATAGGTTCCCGCCGGGAAGTCACCGACATCAAAATCCAGGATATCGGTATCGGCGACCCGCCGTGTTGAAACAAACGTGGAGGACGCCGGATCTGTCTCCACATTAAGCATCAGGACTGCCCGCTGGTCCTTGCCGACCACCGGATCGGTTGTAACCGTCACGGTCACTACCCGTGGGCCCACAACCGTTGTAGAGCTGACCGCAATAATGAGTGGGTGTATGACCAGGGGGATGACATTGGACTCCGTGCCGGTATGGGCTACCGCCGGCGTGCCAAGCATTAATTCATGGATAATCTGCAGCGGCTGGACGCCGGCCCGTAGATCGGCAGGCAGCAGGGGATCCAGATTGACTTTAATCTGGGTATTGCCGGTATCGGCAACCAGCGGCGTGATGACGGTGCTGCCTATGCGCACCCTGGTCACATCACCACGCAGTCGCGTGCCCTGGATCAGCAGGGTAACGGAAGGTTCAATGGCATCGAGTGGCTCGCCAGCAGCGGTCTGCACCACAACCCGATCAATCAGGGGCTGACCCGACGGCAATACATACAGATTGCGCGCCTCGACCGGCAGCGGCCTCAACGGCGTGGCCGCGCTTTCGATCAGAATGACGGTACCGTGATAAACCACCGACGTGGTATAGGCAACCTGCTGGAACACGGTCCACAGCTTGGACATCTCCTCCAGGGAAAGCGCATCGGGCGTAAGCTTGACCTGCTCGATCTGATCGGCAAGATCTGATCCGCCCAGGACTGGATTGGCGGCAATGGTGTCGGCAATGTCTGTTTGCGTGAGCACGGGATGACCATGGAGGGTCCGTGCCACACTACCCATAAGCCGCTCAGGTACCAATTGGGACTGGTCGCCATAAAAGCTCAGCAGATAGTGCAGATCCAGCGCCGTTTGCGGCCGCTGCCTCAGGGCGCTGCCGTCACTGCTGTAGGTGGGCAGATCGGCATTGCGCCATGTTGCATTGGGTGTTAGCCGATAAAGGTAGATGTTTACCTTTGATAGCTCGCCGCCAACATCTGATTCCGGGATTGCCGGAGGGCGCCCTATTGTAACGGTAGTCCCGGGCACATCAACCTGCAAAGCAGGGTCTATGATTTGACGAAGCCCTGCACTTGCTGTGGCAATTGCTAGAAAGTTGCTCATCGTTGCCGCCTCCTGCGACGATTTAGATATTCATCTAGTAACAAGGTTGGACCGGGGCGTGCCCGCCTGGGACGCATCGGCGGCGTTGCTGCCCGCACTTCAATACGGCCGATAGCGACCTCGATTGTGGGTGATTCCCGCGAAGGTGATTCGATCCCGGTCGGCCTGTCGTCGTGAACAAATTGCGGTTCCGATATCGCTGGAACCATGACACGCGGTGAAATCGCTTTCGGCCCATCTGCCTCTGGCAATCCGGGTGGTTCCGTTTCCGGATGTGCCGGCATCACTGGTGGGTCTTGCGGATCCGTTTCGTCCCGGGCGGGCCCTTGTGTCAAGGCGACCTTTTCTCCCTGCACACTCGCTATCGAGACCTGTTTGGCCGGGTCGCCCACCACAGGGGATACGGCGCGTAGCGAAGTCGTTTTAACGGCGCGATCACTCACAGGAGGCTGTTGCGCACGGTGCATCGCACCTACCTCCGGCCCACCCTGTTCAATGATGTCCGGGATATCCGGGGTGTCTGGCGCAATGTCGTGCGCTGCAAAGTACGGGAGGCCGCCCTCTGGATTGGGGTGCTGAATAGCGGCCAACTCCGGCGCTGCGTCGTCCGATAATGGGGACACCTTCTGCCGTGAACCGGAGACCACCGCACGCAGTGAGGGACTGGTCCCTGATCGGGAATGTGTCGCGTGCATTGCGTCAGCCGGGTTGGCAGTCGTGGCTTCGGACAGGCCCGCCCGCCTTTCAGGCTGCTGCGGAGCAATATCCCCGCCATCCGGCGAATGGGTTGTCACTGTCGGCCGAATCGCCGATGAGCCATCGTTCAACCCCTGCTTCAATTGGACAACACCGGTCGTTTTGGGCTTGAGTAGACGCATCAAAAATCCGCCCACTCCCCCGCTTGATTCTGCTAGTCCATTGGCGTTGCGCGCAGCGTCACCCGCTTCCTGATCCGATTCCCGCTCTATGGCGGCGATACCCTCGCCACGATCGGCATCGGCTGCATTTTGTCTTTCAGGCGATGCTCGATGTCCATCGAAGGTCTCCGCCATGTCTTGCCGTGCGTCAATTTCGATTGGATCACCGCCTGGTTCATCAACGGTTGAAATCGCTGGTCCACTCAATTCATTGCCCAATTTATTGCCTGGTGCAAAGCTCGAGGGAACCCGCGGCTGGACCATGGGGACTGAACCCATACTGCGTTGCACAAGTCGGGTGAGAAAATCGCTCATGTCCTCAGCACCTCCAGATACTGTTGGCGCCGCCTGGTGGTCATGGCCAGGATGTCGGCCTCCCGCCAGCAATAGGCCCGGGCGAGCATGTGCACTTCCCGCAACAGGTGACGGGCATAGTCCGCGAGCTCGGTCCAGAAGAACTCATTAATCTCGAACAATGCCTGCCATTGATGGCCGCATGACGGACAACAAATATCCAGGAGTGTGTCGGCCTGCGGATCGCATTCCGCCAAGCGCCTGCTCAGTGTGCTTGTGACTGTCTCCGGTAACTGGGCTACATCAACGAGCCCATCCCTGCCATCGGCCTGGACAATGCAGCGGTCGAGCAAACTACGGCGCGCCGCTGCCACATCCGACATCCCGGCAATGGTGCGAAGGTCGTGACTATCGGGCAGCCGATACCGTATACGATATTCACCCGCCTCAAGTGTCCCTTCCTGACCCGGTTCGCCTTCGCCGGATGGCGAAGGCGCCCGGATATCGTTCGTCGATGCGGTAAACTCCAGTGGTTCCGCACACTGGGCACAGTCAATGAAGCAGTCAAGCGTAGTACCGAAGGTCCGCTCACGCACAGCCAGCAGACAGGCATCTCGCCTGCCCACGCTTAAGCAGGCAAGTTCATCATAGGTCTTCTCCGGCCAGGCGACGGAGAGGAGGGTCAACGCCCGCTCCAGCGGGCGTTGACCCTGCCCCCGTTCCCACAGGCGAAGCATATCTTTTGCCTTCAGGGCTTCCATGGTTTACGCCGCGGGCTCAACGAAGCTCGGTTCGGAGGGTTCGGCCACGTCGTAGTCGCGCTCCCAACCCTCGTTTTCGAGTTTCAAGGTCTGAATGGCGACGGCGTTTGCATTGGCATCGAGTTCCGGCATTGCCTGGAATTCTGAAACCCAACAGCGGTAGATCTTATAAGAGATCGCCAGCTGGCCGGCCTCGTTGTAGACATCAAGGATGACCTCCTTGCGAAAATCCGCCAGGGACACCTCACTGCCGAGGCCGGAGCCGAAGTTCCAGACCTTGTTCGCCCATATCTCGAACTCGGTGTCATGGGTAACACCGCGCTCGAGGGTGATGGCATCGTACTCGCTCCGTCCCGGCGACTTGCGCGAACTGCTCGGGTCGCCGCCCTCGCGATGGGTCACCATCTCCGTCGTCCGTTTGAGGGCGCTGACCTTACTGACACCGGCCACGTAACGCCCGTCCCACTTGATGCGAAACTTGAAGTTCTTGTACGGATCGAACCGATCTGCATTAACACTAAACTGAGCCATTGTTTTCTCCTTACGCTGTTAGTGACCAGCAATCTGCTGAATCTTGATGATGACAAACTCGGCCGGCTTCAAAGGCGCGAATCCGACCACGATGTTGACAATGCCGAGATTGATGTCGGTCTGGGTGGTGGTCTCCTTGTCACACTTGACGAAGTAGGCCTCCTGCGGTGTCGTTCCCTGGAATGCCCCCTGGCGGAACAGGTTTTGCATGAAGGCGCCCAGGTTGAGGCGGATCTGCGCCCACAGAGGTTCGTCGTTGGGCTCGAATACCACCCATTGGGTACCCCGATACAGACTCTCTTCCAGGAACAGCGCCAGGCGACGCACGGGAAGGTATTTCCACTCCGAAGCCAGGATGTCGGCGCCCTCAAGTGTGCGCGAACCCCAGACGACGCGACCGATCACCGGGAAAGAGCGCAGGCAGTTCACGCCAATGGGGTTCAGCGTGCCGTTCTCCGCGTCGGTCAGTTTATAGGTGAGTTCAGGTACACCGTTGAGGGTGGCCTCAATGCCGGCCGGCGCCTTCCACACGCCACGGGCGGCATCGATGCGGGCCATGATGCCTGCCACGGCGCCACAGGGCACAAAGTTCACGAGGCGGTTTTCCAGATTCGGATCGGGCACCTTCAGGCGCGGGAAAAAGATGGACGCATTCTCGTCAGGGGCCACCGTATCGGCGAGATTTACGTTTGCCGGCGTGGTCCATGCAGCGGGCGGATCAACAATGAGCATGGCCCGGCGATCCTTACAATATGCCAGTGCCGTGGTGAATGTGGCTAGCGCGACATCCGTAGCCCGCTCCAACGGCGGGATGCACAGCAGGTTGAACAGATCGGCATCTTCCAGGGCATAAATGCCGGTCTTGTCGGGCTCCGAGCCGACAATGTCCGCATCAGTAATAGCCGCCCCGTCGCTGCCACCGATGGCACGCACATCGATTACCTCAGACGGCCGGTTGTCAGCGCCGCTCAGTACACGTACAAGAGTGGACTCCTGTTCAAGGACGGTGGTAATGAACCTCGCAGAATCTGAAGCGACCGAGACATTGAAAAACGTCTCGGACTGCACCACATCCTCGCTATTGGTCGGTGAGACGGTCTCCTCGATGATCAAATTGTAGAGGTTGGTGTCTCCCGGGTCCCTGGTGTCATAATTGACCGTCGCCTGCAGGTTGTTGCCCCACTCTCCCTTGCTCGCCGCCTCGAGAACGAGATCAGCGGGTCCGATTGGAAGCGTCAGGGTCGCTGCTGTGGCCGTCGCTTCTGTTACTCTGACAATGATGGCATCGGCACCACCATTCAGGTAATAGTGCTGCACGGCATAACTCATCGTACTGTCGACCCAAAGGCCACCGAAGACGCGCTCGTAATCACCGTAGCTTGCAATGCGCACGGGTTCATCTTCAAGCCCACGCAAGGCGCGGCCGACAAAGGCAGTTATAGACGTAGCGACACCGGTGATGGCACGAACCCCACTCGGGACTTCTTCGATATATACGCCTGGATAAGTTGGTGTGATAGGCATCTGATTTTCTCCATTCCGTTTTACAAAAAATGACTCATAGCTACACTGCACCATCGGTTTGATGGTGCATAAAACGTCGATTCGCACCTGTCTCGTGGTGGCTGCAGTTGTGTTGTTCCAGTTTTGTCATATCCGTTTTCGTTTCCTGATGATCGGCGTCTGGCACTTTGTCGTATGACGTGGTGCCTGACATTTAACTAAGACGTTATGTCTCTTTCCGTGTTACATTTCAGACTAGAGCAACTCGCATGCCAAACTTTGATTCTCTGCTAACTCATTGAATAACTGTAAGTTTCAGATCAACCGTTAACGCGAGGCGGGGCATACTTAACCCGGGACGATAAATGCCGGGTTGGGGTTGAGCGCATTACATGGCGCGCGTTGCAGGCGCAGGAGGGCATGCCGCCGCCGACCCGGGGTGGGTAATCAATGACTCGGAACATGTGATGAAAGACTGTTGTGAACAAGCAATAGCGACTGTATAGGGGACGGACACGCCGCTGTTAAGAACAGCGGCGCCCAATTGACAACCTATCCTTACTTAATGGCGTGTTTCTTCAGGAGTTTACCAAGCGCGCGCCGCTCCTTCCCGGCACGCTTGGCCGCGAGGGTCACATTCCCTTGTGACTCGGACATTAACCAGGATAAGTAACGTGCCTCAAACTCAGAGATCACCCTGGCCTTGGCCTCGCCAAAGCTGACCTCATGGAAATCATTCCACCAGGTGGTAAAAAGATCGTTTTTCTGTTCCTGACTTTGCCCCCCTTCACTCTCGATAAGAATAGCCGGACCCTCTGCGAACAGGAACTGGCGATGAATGAGATTTTCAAGTTCTCTGACGTTTCCGGGCCAATCATGTTGGAGTAACCACCTGATAGACGAAGGATGGAGGTATTTATCAGGCAGGCCATAGCGAACACGGAACCGATCCACAAAGTACTTTGCCAACAACTCTATATCACTAATACGCTCGCGCAAATTTGCAAGCGAAAGCAACATAATATTTAATCTGAACATTAGATCCGATCGAAATCTACACTGTTCGATCTCCTTCGACAAATTTGCGTTCGTTGCAGCGATAATTCTCACATCCGCCGTTCTAATCCGATTACTGCCGAGGGGCCGGAATTGGTGATCCTGTAGAAAACGCAATAAGGCGACCTGGGCCTTGGGCGACAGTGCATCCACTTCATCGAGAAACAGGGTTCCGCCATCAGCCTGCGTTATAACACCCGCCTGTTCGCCTTTGGCGTCGGTGAACGCGCCTTTTTCATGGCCGAACAGTTCGTTTTCCAGCAGGTTGTCAGGTATAGCGCCACAGTTTATCGGTATGAAGGGGCGCGCCTTTCGCAGGCCAAGCTCGTGAACCGCGCGCGCAACCACCTCTTTTCCTGTACCGGTTTCGCCCTCAATCAGCAATGGCGCATCATATCGAGCGATTTTTTTGATCAGCTTGAGCATATTCACAAAGGGCGGTGATTGCCCTATCAAACCGTATTGCGTGAATTCGTCTCTCAGCTTACGCTCATTGATATCTGACTGCATGGGATCGCGACGCGGCCAAATGTGATTGAGCCTCAATACGAGTTCCTCCTCGGAACAGGGCCAGCCAACGAATTCATCGCAAAACTCCAGGAGTGGCGTTCCCCAACAGGTGGCATCGCAATGGCAGACCGCAAAAACAGGAGTCTGGTGGGGCGAAGACAGAACAGACAATATCTCATCAGCCGGATATGGGCGATCATCCAGTAATAAAACGATCCGAACGTGAGATAAAGTCCCGGCCTCCGCCAGCCACTTTTCACCCCGCAGCGCAATCACATCAAACCCAAGACCTCTGAGCGCTCCCTGGAGAGATTCACATACATTTTGTTCCGCAAAGGAAACCAGGATCAGTCGGTCATTTCCCTTATCCATAAACACCCTCGAACATCGCCACTGTTTTGTGCACCACCCGGGATAGAGCAGCATGAACAAGACTATCAGGAGCAAGTAAGCGGACATGGGACACCGTCAGTTTCGCTGAAGAGCACACATAAATCCTGTACCAGGAAGTGGGTAAAATGGCTGGTTTGTCTACCATGCATCTCTCCTTGACTTTCCAGATCACCGGAATCTCCCTGCGTTGGTATACTCCACGATACTTTATCGATGGCGTTTAAAAAAAGATGAAAAAAATCCTCTCTCGTGTAGTGTGACAAAACAAATTCGCTAATTTACAAATTGAACATATACAACTACTTTGAGTCTCTGATAGATATCTGGGCTGCGCCTCCGGTTTGACATAGGTGTCCGAGACATTTCAGCCCCACAATGTAGCTAGGCAATAGATGTGCCAACACTTTCAACGACCGCAACTGTTTGATAATTACGATAAAGCAATAAGGGGGGCAATGAAGCCGGGGCATTCATTACCCACCTTGTTCGTCGCCAGCATTGCTTTAACGATCTCTGCTACGTCAGAACATACGATAAATGGTCGCACCGTTCGTTCCGGTAATCAAAGTCCTTAACCGCCAACCAGTTCTCACTACCCATTAAGCCTGCTTTTGGATACTGTCAATTATGATAGTAATTGCCATTATTTTTTGAGCAAATGTCCTCTTACCCTATCATCACATATTGATTTTGAATGGGTGACGAGATGGACGCATTGTTTAAACCGGCGTCAGATTGTGCCAAACCGATATAGGTGAATCAGTTAAGTAAAAATCCACGTTCTAAGAACGTGGTTTTGATCTCACCCTATAAGGGTGTATAAAGCTAGCCCTCTGAGAAGGCTAGCTAGACTATCGCCACCATATAATTATTTATTAAAAT
>Ga0209633_10002357_pt1 | contig 18291 bp, 17 predicted proteins | sample Cruoilmetagenom1_FD_187290 | JGI IMG/M metagenome (GOLD analysis project Ga0209633, IMG submission 187290) | Oil polluted marine microbial communities from Coal Oil Point, Santa Barbara, California, USA - Sample 1 (SPAdes) (version 2) | ecosystem: Environmental > Aquatic > Marine > Oil seeps ... | reverse complement strand
CCCGCCAATGCGGATAGTAGGGTGGTGCGGTCACGACCCGAACCTCATGCCCCTGATCTGCTAACCACTCGGCCATCTCGCCGGTATACTTGCCGATACCGATGAGCTCCGGCGCGAAGTTTAAGCCGTGGATTAGAATTCGCAATGGATGATCAACTTGACCTAATGGCAATTCTTGGGCATTCAAATATTACGGTTGCCGTTCAATTAGATACGACCCGATAACCAAAACATCCATATTTGTTCGAAGGAAGCAATCTAGGGCCTCCTCGGGTCGACAAACGATCGGCTCGTTCTCGTTGAAAGAGGTATTAAGGAGCATTGGAACGCCTGTCTGCGCGGCAAAACTTGAGATTAGTCGATGATAAAGCGGGTTGGAGTCGCGACTGACCGTTTGCAGGCGTCCCGAGCCATCCACATGGGTGACTGCTGGGATCTCATCTCGTTTCTCCGCCCGGACTTGAAAGACCTTCATCATGAACGGGACGTCATCGTCCTGCTCGAACCAATTGGCGACTGCCTCGCGTAAGACAGACGGGGCGAATGGACGAAAAGATTCTCGGCGTTTGATTTTCGAGTTGAGAATGTCCTTCATATCCGCGCGTCGTGGATCGCAAAGTATCGAGCGATTTCCAAGCGCGCGGGGTCCCCACTCCATCCTTCCTTGGAACCAACCGACGACCTTTCCATCGGCAATGGCTGACGCAACGTGCTTAGCTAAACCATCGCTATCCTCGCTACGCCGAATACTGCAATTCGCGCGGCGAATTAGGCTTTCTTTGGCATCCAAGAGTTCACTAATCGCCGCAGCATCAAATTCTGGGCCCCAATAGGCGTGATCCATTGGCGCGCACCGGCCTCCACCATTCTTGTACCAAACTGAATAGGCGGCGCCGATTGCTCCGCCGGCATCGCCGGCTGCGCTGGGAACGTAAACTTTTTCGAACGGCGTCATCTGGGTGATCTTGCCATTAGCAACCGAATTCATGGCGCAACCACCTGCCAAACACAGGGATCTAATGGGATGTTGTTCGAACTTGTGCCGCAACAGATGCCACAGGGCTTCCTCGTACATTGCCTGGACCGATCTAGCGATGTTCATGTGATCATTGCACAGATCATCGGCTGGCTTTCGCCTTGGGCCCAACAGCTCTTCTAGTTGCGATGTAACCAAAAACCCGTCCGTGGGCATGCCGCTATCCCATTTTCGGCCGGTCCTTTTTAAATGATGATTGAAATAATCCAAGGATAGTTCAAAATTACCGTCGCTTTTCAAATTGACAATTTTTCTCATTTCTTGAATGTGCGTCGGATTACCGTATGGAGCAAGACCCATTACTTTATATTCATCACCGAAATTGTAGAAACCTAGATATTGGGTAAGTGTTGTATAAAATGCACCTAGAGAATGAGGAAAATATATTGTTCCATTTCTCAGTATTTCCTCATCCTGTCCAACCCCCCACGCACAACTAGCAAAATCGCCCATCGCATCTACAGAAATAACATGGGCTTGAGAATATGGGGACGCAAAGAATGCTGAAGCCAGATGAGCGTCATGATGTTCAATATGGCAAATTTCGCCAGAGAAATCTGAGCCAAAGTTTGATGAAGACAAATGTTCGTTAACGCTAATCCACTTTTTCGCATTCTTTAATCTATCGTAAACCAAGCCAATATCTGGTCTGTTTTTTATTCCAAATACTATTTTCCTCAGAAAATTTGCAGTTGGTTTTCTATTCATCGCAATGTAGTCAACATCGGACAATTCACATTTGGCTTCTTGAAGACAATATCGAATGGCAAGCGACGGAAATCCTGTCCAATGCTTTATTCGTCTAAAGCGTTCCTCTTCTACTGCAGCGACAAGTTGACCATCCTTGAGAACACAGGCTGACGAGTCTCCGTGGTAAGCATTGATGCCAATAATTATCATTGCGGACGCTGTCGACTTAGCGAGTTGTTGTTCGCGTTGACTGTGCCCACTTTGGCCATCCAAGACACCGTTTCAGCAACCCCTTGTTCCACAGAATATGGCAGATCGCCGCAGATCGCCTCTAACTCGGTCGTATCGTAGAGCATGTCAGTCAACAGATTGTGGAGCCTAAAGGTTGTTAACGGGGGCTCCTTCAATCCCAATTTCTTCAGGAAATCCCCGGCGATGGCTGCAATCCTCAAAAGGGCTAGAGGCAGATGAACTGGCGGTCGACGGTCGAAAGCGTCAGCAATCATGCGCGACCAATCAACTAATTCAAGAGGCGGATAATCGCACAAGTAGAAAGTTCTGTTTTGTACGCTTCCACGATCCGCAGTCATCAGACATTCGATCTGGTGGACCGTATTGCCAATATAACCAAATGACTTCCATATCTTCGCCATTCCTGGATGGAAATACCGCCCATTCTGAACCGCTCTGAAAAACTCCAAATATGGAGAACCAAACCAAGGACCCCAGATCGATGTCGGCCGAACAATCAACCATGGGCAGGGCAAAGTCTCCCCAAATCGCCGCACAAGCAGCTCACCTTTGACTTTACTTTTGCCATAAATCGTACTGGGACAATAATCCGTATCGCTATCTGGAATATACCCAATTCTGCATACCAACCGCGACGAAACGAACATAATTCTGTCTAATTCATTGAGGTCAGTTGTCGCCTTTATTATGTTTGAAACACCATCCGTGTTCTGCTCGTATTGATCGATCGTCGAACCTTGAAGATCTGTTCTAGATCCCAAATGAAAAACATAATTTGGTCGAAAAGATAATATTGCCTCTCTTAGCTTCGATTCATCACATAGATCTATTCTTTCCCAAATCGGCTTGTGATTTAGATTTCGGGGTGGCGCTATATCGATTGAAAGAATCTGATTTGATTTAAGCGACAACGAATCAATTAGATTCGTCCCAATAAATCCGGATCCACCTGTGACTACTACTCTGGAATTCTCGATTATTTTCATTTCCCAATGGGTGAAATAACTTCGATAGACTTCGATATGTCTTCAGTGCACGTGCTGTTCTATCGTTTGTATCAACTTGGTTGCTGCGGCCTTGATCTCAAAATGCTCTATGAAGCAACGCCTCGCCGTCTCGCGTGAGATCGGTTTCCCGTCATGTATTTTGACAGCATAGTCATCCAAGAGTTGCGTTATACCCTCCAAGTCATCCGTAGCCACAAGCCCAGCGCCAGTCGATTTGACTGTTGGCCAAATACTAACTTTGTCGGTGATCAGAACGGGCGCCCCCTGCGAGAGCGCTTCCGCAACGACCACCCCGAAATTCTCATGATGCGATGGAAGCACGAAAGCGTTACACGCCTGAAAGGCACCCCACTTCCGGTCGCCCGTCAACATCCCAACCCAATGGACTTTGTGGGAAATACCGAGTTTCAGGCAGTCGTTCATCAAGCCGTTTTGCCAGCCAATCTGGTCAGGACCCGCCACCACCAATTGCCATTCACTGTGTCTTGTCGCAACCCCCGCGAATGCTCTGATCAATAAATCGCAACCCTTTATCGGATGTATTCTCGAAAGAAACAAAAAAAAGCTCTTCCCCTCCAACTGTGGAAAAGCCGAAAGGAAAGAACGTCGCTGTGCCGGGCCGTCGACGTCCGGCATTTCGATCCCATAGCCGACCACATGTTCATTACAGCGATACAGCCAAAACGACTCTCGTGACGATTCCATTTCTTCTTCTGTCGTAAAAAACACCCCCTGCGCGTCCCGTAGGACCCGATAATCGCCCCAAGGCCAATACAGCCACTTCTTCAGATGCTTAAGCGGATACTGATTCTTGAACCATGGAGAAAGCATCCCGTGTGCGAAGACAAAATACGGGATGCGCTTTTTGATGCAGGCCCGTCGTGTCGCAAATCCGTGGTACTGCCACAGCCCCTGCACGATCACGCAATCGTAGTCCGCGACATGGTGATCCAGCCATTGCTGGAACGTCCGTGCGTACCCGTATTTTCCCAGCCCCGGACCGAGCGCATGTACTTTCAGATCGATGCCTTCGAGAAATGGGGCGGAGGGATCGTCCAAGCATGCGATCTCCACGCTCACGCCTCGGCGGCGCAGCTCTCTCGAGCTGTTCAACGTGCCCTCGACGGGGCCGCCCTTTGAAGGATCCATGGAATGGATTGTTCGCAGTATCTTCATGCTCGCCGCAGCGACGCGCTCAAGCGGATCTTTCCGCTATTGATCTGCACCGGGCTACCAGCCTGAAAATTCGCCCTTAGGCCTGTACCGTCCTGGTTCGTCGTAAACCGAACTCGCGCCTCGGCCGCGTGAGCCATATCCACACTAGCTTTGGATGAATGTCTAATTTCAGTGACCGGCACGAAGCGGCAATTCAATACTTTTTGAGAATGCCGAACGGGCCCACTCGATCAATTTAAGACAAACGAAAATCAGCAGCCAATTCCTCAGCGAGGCGAATACGCCGGCCAAACTTGTTTCCGCCTGAAACAAAGAAAGCAATATTCCAAATAAAATAAAAATATATAATGAATAATATGCGGATTTTCTAACTATATTCAAAAAAATATATAACACTGCAACAGTCACAAAACAATAAATAAAAGAACCAATCAACAAAAAATCCGCAAATCCCTCCGTCAATATTGTTGACGCAGAATCAACATAAGTATAACTGAAATGCGTTAGTATAAATTGTTCAGATTCTCCACTCAATAACGTCGATTTATCGGATAGAAAGAGCGACGGCACCGAAACCAAGAAAGAGTGAACCAGCACCTCGCCGCCCAATCCATTCGCTCCCCGGAAACTGCCGGCGATCAATTCGGCGAAATATCGGAGAATGAAGGTTCGCTCCAGGATGTTCTCCGACAGTTTGTACTCAAGCTCTTCCGCCCAGCTCGGCGCCACCAACAGCTCATAGGCCTTCGATATGAGCTCGGTCAGGGAAACCGCCTCCCCGATACTGGCCGAGCCCAAGGAATAAGTGGCTAGTCTCAGGGCAAAGAAAAACTGAAACGTTAGATAGACGAGTGCCAGACCCAGCACTGCAGCCACAATTAATTTAACCTTTGATCGGCCGAACGAATTTTTGTCCGAGGCCAAATTGACGGCCATCAAAACAAGAACCAGTGTATAGGTAAAAATTCTCCGGCCTTGCGGTATCAATAGAATCAAGAGCAGTAAAAACGATGCGCCGAAAAACAACTTGTAGGATTTCGTTTCCGATTTTAAGCAGCAATACAATGCAAACACAGCTCCAGCCGCATTGACGGTGAATGCCAACGAGCCGACGACACTGACGCTCCTGCTTCCGCCGGCGAGTTGAATCCCCTTGTAACCAAGTTGTCCCGAAGCAAAGGCGTAGGCAACGATCGCCATAATCAACCCAAGGGACAATGCCTCGCGTTGGCCGGCGACGAACGCAGTTGCTGACGGCACAAGCGGTTTTTCGAGCCTGCTCACTGCGAGCAGTAGCGCCGCCGTTGCACATGCAACCGCAAGCGCAATCGCCAACGCGTCCTGCTGCACACCGAAGTATTGCGATACGCCATACCGCCCTGGTTTAAATGCGATCTGCAGAACCGTATTGAGGCCGCCGCCCGCATAGGCAAGCATCAATGTGCAGGCCAGGACAGTCGACAATCGCAGTTGCTGCGGCCGAACGATAAGCCGGTAAAGCAGGAGCAGACCGATAGCGCTCCCGGCCAAGAGGCCGATGACGAAGACAGCGTCCGAGCCGCTACCCGCAACGAGCAGGCACGCTGCCGCGACCAGCGCTATGATGGAAACGCCATGGCCGGCGTTGCGGGTTGCTCCAATGCCTTGCGCCGTAGCCGTTATGGCTTAACCCCCGAGATCATGAAGTTCCTCGTAAATACTCCACTCCCGGCATGCCCCATTTCTGCGACATTCCACAGCTTGAGCCACAACCGGATCAACTGCCAAATCAAACAACGCATCGTTGATCGCCAACTATGACCCCATGGGACAGGCCCGGTTTCGCGCGCCTCGATATTGCTGAAACCGGCAAGGACCAACATGCGGGACAAGGAAATTGGGCTAAAACAAACCTCGTGCGTGAAATCGCCATATCGGATGCTCGGTCCCCAGGGGCTGTCGGCGTTAGGGGTCTGAAGCACCAACCGCCCGCCCGGCTCAAGCGCATCAGAACAGGTGTCCAAAAATACCAATACTTCAGCCTTCTCGAAGTGCTCCACGATGTCCAAGCCGACAATCAAGCGGTATTTGTGGGAACCATCCTTCAACCAGTCGAGGACGTTAGCCTCGTGAACCTCCGGCGTCACCTGCTTCGATAGTTTGACCTGCTCCGGGCTGATATCCACGCCCTCGATACGGGCGTAGCCGGCATTTTTCAGGAAATGGAGAAGCCTGCCGCCACCGCAGGCCAATTCGACGATCCGAGCCGCATTGTCGCCGGGCAGCCAACCTCGCAAGTAATGGCGATAGGCGCGGCCCCAGCGACGAGCCCCCGCCTCGTCGAACACCTCCGGGGCGTCTTGGAACAAGGATGCATAGCGCTCATAGATGCGCTGTCGGTAGTCCTGCGGATTGTCACAGGTTGAGGTTTCACGCATCTCTATCAATAGTTTTCATAATCAGGCTTTTTTCTCCAATTGGGAGATTATAGATTGGAGCAGCTGTTCGTTGAAGTGCCCGTTTTTCAAGCACCGTTCGTGGCCGGCCTTGGCAATTTTTTCTCGAAGTCTATCGTTTTCTAAAAGGCTCAAGCACTTATCCGCACAGTCGTCGGCGCCATCCCAGAACACCGCTTCTTCGCCCGCGATGTAGAGCGCCTCATGTTCCATTGTCCGCTCCGCGCAAAGCAGACCACCAAGCGCCGGAATTTCTATGCTCCGCCGGGTATGCAAATCACGGTTATCTTTGGACAATAAACAAAGGCAAACCTTGGCGCATTGAATCGCTTTCGCGTAATCATCCGGATGGTACAAGCCGGGACCGCGCCAATACTGCTTCAGCGTCGGCCATTCTTCGGCTTTCTCCCATCGATCACCCCAAATTGTTATGGGCACTCCCGCGCGAATCAGTTTGGCCATGAACGGCCCCCGCTCCGGCATCCAAGTGCCAATGAACGCTACCTCGCTCGCAAAACGTTTCTTATCACTGTCGCTTAGAGGACGGGGACGATGGGCAATTTCATCGGCACTCATGTAGATCCGCATAACCTTGGGTGCGCCCGCATTCCTTAGCTCATCGACATTCACATCGCGAACTACGGCTATCAAATCGTACACCGGCAAGGCACTGCGATAGTTTCGAAACAGTCGCTTGGCTGCCCTGTTGGTCGAGAACGGATCGTCATTCAAATAACCGACGATAGCCCCGCTGAATTGTCTGATTTCGCGTAAGCACTTCCTGCCAATAAACGGCTCCTGATTGATCCAGGTAACGTCTGGTCGAATGGCCCTCAATCGTTGACGCAACCACCCCAAGAATAACGTCTGTAGCCCAAATCCGCTCGTGTGCCACAGCCACGCATTGATTGGATAAGACCTCCCAAGTTTCTCGCGCACGTCGATGATCGTGACGTCATGGCCCAAACGTTCCAGCGCGCGCGCGCGATGAAGGGACGTCCCAAACTCCGGGCCTATATAGGCGATCCTCAATACTGATGCCCCTGGCCAATCACGCGGTGCCGCCGCGTTTCGTTAACCAACTGATCGGCTGAAGCCCAAGCACGCTCATATCCTGACCAACCCGCGCATAGGCGAACAACCACATCAGAAACTTTATCGAAATCACGCAAACGATACTGGCAATCGCCGCCCCAACAGCGCCGTAACTTGGAATCAACAAAGCATTGAGCAAAACATTCGCGGCCGCCGCCACAACATACGTTACGGCAACCAAACGCTCATGTCCCGTCATGGTCAACAGCAGCGCGCTGGCGCCGAGGGCAACATCGGCGAGCCGGCCCACCGCAAGGATCGCCAGGACAAGCTCTCCGCCTTTGAACGCCTCGCCAAAAAATCCCAGGAACCATGGCCCGAAAAAGATCAGGGCGAGACCGAACGGCAGTACTAGAAGAAACGACACTCTGGCCGCCTTCGTGACGATCCGCTGCAACCGCGCCTTGTCGCCGGCATCGTGCAGCCGCGCCATCACCGGCGCCAGAATGACGCCGGTTGCGGCCATGCCGAAGACCAGCAGATAAGCCAGCCGGTTCGCCGCCGCATAGATGCCCGTCTCAGCCGTGCCGCGCATCGCGCCCAGCATCGCCATGTCGGTCTGCCCCAGCACAGTCTGGGATCCGCTATAGACGAGCATCGGCAACGCCGCCGCGAGCCAGGGTCTGGCAGTGTATCGTGGCTGAGCGTCGGCGATTTGGGGGCCGAGGTATTTGCGCACCCACACGAGCCCCACGACCAAGGCAACCACCGCGGCGCCCAAGTTGAGCGCCATCGCGGCTGGCGCGCTGAGCCTATTCGGCCACAGCCACACGACGAGGAGAATGGCCAATAACAGCAATGCAGGCCGGACGATCATACCGGGCAGGTTGGCAAGAATGACTCGCTCGATCCCGCGTAAGCCCGATCCGGCGAGAGTCGCCAGCGCCAGAACCGGCGGCAGGAACGCTGCCACATACATGGTGTGACGCAGGGACGCCTTGGCCGCATCCGCAAATCCCCAATGGGCAATGGCCGCCAGCGCGCCAGCCGCCATTATCGACGTCGCGAGCACCAATCCGGTGGAGAACCGGAGGAGACCCTTGAGCTTCCCCCATTCTTGCCGCGATCGGAATATGGCGGTATCGCGGACCAGGAGATTGTCCAATCCCAATACGGCCGGGATCAACAACAAGGATACCCACGCCATCGCCCCTGCATAGGCGCCATACCCGCCCGCCCCGAGCCAGCGCGCAAGGACGAGAGCATTGAGAAATGCAAGACCGGCGAACCCGACCTGTATGGCTAAACTGCCGCTGGCCCCCTTGATAAGATGCGCGCGCAAACCGCCTTCGCCGGATTGTCCGTTTACGCTAGTTGGCATCGACTGGTTCGGCGGTTCGTGGCATCGGAAGTTTCAATATCCCGCGGGCCCAGATCCTTTAACAACTTCACCCAGTTAAGTCTTTCTGGGTTAAGTCTTTCTGGACTCCGTCATATGCGATCTCAATGTTCTCAATCACTTCATCGACAGTAATCGAAAGAATGCATTTCATTTCGTGCTGTGTGCATTTTTCGAGCTTGCAGCCAAAGCAATCCGTTTGGTGGTAGATCAACCGGTGGCCATCCCCATTTGGATACCAACGGCCTGGCATATCTCTGGCGCTGAAGATCGCGACACATCGCGTGCCCATTGAGGCCGCAAGGTGCATCGGGCCGCCATCATGGCCGACAAAGAGCTCTGCCTTGGCCAACGCGGCCGCACTTTCCCGGGGACTCATTTTGCCGCAAAGGTTGACCCTGCGGTCACGCCAGACTTGGCTGGCCCGGTGGCTTCGATCAGCCTCGTCCGCGGACCCAACAAGCATCAGACCGTGCTCAGGAAATCGGAGTGCCATGCGATTGGCGAGTTGATGCCAGTTTTCCTCACCCCAATCCTTTGCGCTGAACTTGGCTCCCATGCTCACGGCAATCTTAGGGCGCTCCTCAATAGGAGCCAGGGCGGCAATTGCCTTGTCGGTCTCCTCGGCGCTCAGCGCCAGATCCCAACTCTTGGACACACCGGCCTCGCGCGGATTAAGCGCTTTCAACCGGTCCAAAAGCCGGTCCGCTTCATTCTGATAGAGGCCGGTGTTAGGATCAACTCTCGTCGATTGCCGATGGGCTTGCGGCGCAAATCCGATCATTCTTCGAATGCCGCATAGACGAAAAAACGCCCAATCCCGTATTGCCCGGGCAATTCCGCGGGCCGGGCAAATATTGATCAGGACGTCAGGCTTCCAAGCGCGAATTTCCGATGCGAGTTGAAACAGGTTTTGGACATCACGCGTTCCAACTGGATACCTCATATATCCGTGAGCCAAGTCGGTTCCGTTCAGTATCGTCGCAATAGGAGATTCCTTTGCAGCATTTACGGGAAAACCCGTTAGGACGCGCCGCTCAGCGCCCGGAAATCGTGCGGCGATCAGGTGAAAGCATGGAAGGGCAACGATCGTGTCGCCCAGACTGCCCAACCTGTAAATCAGAACTCGTTTCGGAGACATGGTCTATAAGTTTGATGAACCGAGCGCTACTATAGGTTTTCGCAGAAAAGTTGAAACGCTTAGCCGATCTAATGCATCGTCCGCATTCAAATTACATCGCCTTTTGTGCCGCAGTGATCCTGCGTCACATGAGGCTAGGCATTGCCGGATGCTTGGCGCGACATGATTGATGCGATGTCCGCCAGGTCCAACCCCGTTGTTCTAATCATCGGCCCATTCCCTCCTCCAGTTCACGGGGGGGCGGTTGTCACAGAGCACTTCGCGCGGTTCTTGTCACGAAGCGTCCAAACCGTTCGGTGCAACGTATCACCCGGTCGACTGAACAAGAACTTGCCATACCATCTGACCAGAATGCTCAGGGTGGCCTGCGCAATCTTCCGCATTCTTCGATACGCGTCTCGTTCGCCCAAACATGCCTATCTGGTGGCCGATGGTGGCCTTGGATTGGCCTATAATATTGCGGTCTGCTCCATAGCCCGCCTCAGCGGGTACCGAATCATCGTCCATCATCACTGTTCGGGCTATATCGAACGCAAGTCCATTCTCGCCGCAACATTGATCTACACTGCGGGGAAGTCAGCCCTGCACATCGTGCTATGCAACGCAATGGAACAACGCCTCCGGAACCAATACCCCAGGTTGGAACGGACCGCGATACTATCAAACGTTGCATTCATATCCTTTGCGAACAACGAGCCTGCTGAGAACGAAAATGGAATTCTGTGTCTTGGCCAACTAGGCAACCTGATTCCGGAAAAAGGTATTGATACCTCACTCGAGTTGGTTCGAACCCTGAATCGCCGCGGCATAGTTTCCCGCCTCGTCATTGCCGGACCGAGCATTTCTCCCCGGACGGTCGGCTCCATCGACCAGGCAAGGAGCGAGCTGGGGCCGCTGTTGGAGTTTCGTGGCCCGGTATACGGCGAGGACAAGCGCAAATTCTTTGACGATGTCGATGTGTTCGTTTTCCCAACTCAATACCGTCACGAGTCCCAGCCGCTGGTCGTTCTAGAGTCACTCGCGCACGGCGTACCTGTGTTGACCTTTGACCGAGGTTGCATCGCAAGCGATGTGGCGGACGCCGGCATGACCGTTTCGCTCGGAGACGATTTCATAACTGCCGTCTTTCCGATTTTGCAGAAATGGGCAGCCGACCGTGCTGCTCTCAACCGCGCAAAGGCGGCGGCCATGAACAGAGCAAAGCAATTGAGCCTTGAGGCAGGCAGATCCCTCGATCAAATTCTCAAGGAATTCAACATTGACCAGTAGTTCGCTGATTTTCCATATGAATCGGAAGCCACCTAACTACTGCCCCAACCCAGACACGATCATTGCCTTCGGCGTCATGGCGATGATCTTGAGGTCGAGCCAGACCGACCAGCGATCGATGTAGTAGAGGTCGTGCTCCACGCGGGCCCGGATCTTCTCCTGGGTGTCGGCGATGCCCTTCCAACCGTTTACCTGGGCCCAGCCGGTGATCCCGGGCTTCACCCGGTGGCGCGCGAAATATTCCGTGACCACATCCTCGAAGAGGCGGCCATCGGCCTTGGTGCGCGTCGCATGCGGGCGCGGGCCGACGATCGACATCTCGCCCTTTAATACGTTGAAGAGCTGCGGCAGCTCGTCGAGGCTTGAGCGGCGGAGCAGACGGCCCACGCGGGCGACCCGCGGGTCGTTTCTAGTGACCTGTTTGTCGGCATGGATGTCGGTCTGGTCGTGATGCACGGTGCGGAACTTCCAGACCTCGATCAGCTCATTGCTGAAGCCGTAGCGCGGCTGGCGGAAGAAGACGGGCCCGCGGCTGTCGAGTTTGATGGCGAACGCAATCAGCACCATGAGCGGGCTTGCGAAAATGAGGAGGATCACCGCCAACGCCTGGTCCTCCACTGATTTCGCCACCCGGCTCCAATGCTTAAGCGGCCGGTCGACTGCGGCCAGCATGGAAACGCCCCAGCTCTCCTCATAGCGCGGCGCGGCAAAGCGGTAAGCGATGCCCTCCGGGCACAGGCGCACATCGACCGGCACGGTGCGCAACCGCGCCATAATCGCATCCAGCCGCGCAACCGCTGACCACGGGAGAGCCACGATGACTTCGTCGATCTTCTCCTCGCCGATTACCTTCAACAGCGCCAAAAGATCGCCGCGTAGAGGCACCTCGCCGATGCCCCGCGGCACCCGGTCGCTGCGGTCATCGAAGACGCCGACCAACGAGATTCCGGGATCAGGATGTCGGGCCTGGTGATTGATCAGCGCCTGGCCCTCGGGCCCAGCGCCGACGATGGCGATCCGGCGTGTTAGCCAGCCCTTGGCTTGCCACCTCGCCAGACGCCAGGCGAGATAGACCCGCAGCGCGAGCAACAGCACGGCCCCGCCACCGGCCCACATCGCCAACCAGGCGCGAGAGTAAAGGCTCGACGTCTTGGTCAGGTATCCCGCCGCCAGCACCACCAGCCCCACCGACAGTCCGGCCAGCAGGAGACGGCGCAACTGGAACGGCTGTGTGATGATCCGGCGCGCTTCATAGAGCCCGGCGAGATGGAAAATGTTCGCCGCCACGAAACTGACGACGATAAGCGCCAGCCAATCGCGCGGCAGCAGCATAATGTGCTCAAACCGCAGCCAATGGGCAACCAGCCCCGCCAGCACGATGGCCGTTAGGTCCGCCAGTCGCAGCCCGCTCGCCAGCACTGTCGCCGAGACCTTGCGGTTCTCAATCATGCCGGACCGTCCCGAAGCACGCACCCCCATGTGGGCCCCGCATAACGGCCACCGATCGTGCAATGACAGAATGTCTTTGCGCAGCAACAGACGGCGCCCGCCCTTTGGCGGTACCTCCCACAATTGGCGCTTACGACCCTTACCCCTGCCATTGGCGTGTCTACGCTCGCCTTATCTTAGCGGGACAGACACCCCGCAAAATCGACTAAAGGTAGTGCGGCAGACCGAAAGGGTGACGACCGTCTGCCGCCTCATAGATGGTGTCCCACGTCTTGGGTCCCCTGCCGCAACTCAGCATAGCAACCGGCTCGGCTGGGTTGAATTTCTTTTTTGTCCCGCAATAGGGCATTGATTCGCAACATAAAATCGAGTGTATGGTTAAGGCCGCCGTCGTTTGGCCCCGATTGCCTCCAAATAGCCACAATTGGCACACCTCCAAATCGCGGCAGGCGGAGCCGCGACTCTGCCAAAGGCGGCGACTATGCTATTGGCACTGGGTAAGATTTCAGCGAGGCGCTGCCCGGCATGGCAAGCAACGTCCAACACCTGATGCTGCTCTGCCGCTGTTTGAAGCGGGGGATGGATCGCGCCGAAAAATCACAACTGAGGGATGAACTGACCTCAGCCGATGACGGTCTCACGGGCCTCATCAGCCTGGCCAGCGAACAGTATCTCACCCCTGCCCTATACTGCGCGCTCATAGAGATAGATCTGCTAGTTTGCCTACCGGGGGAATTGCAGACCTATCTTGCCGGCGTATACAAACTCAACCTTGAGCGGAACGAGGATCTTAAGAAGCAGGCGCTTGAAACCGCCGCCACACTCAACGGCATCGACATCGAACCCGTCCTGCTAAAGGGCGGCGTGCACCTTTTTCATCCCGCCTTCGACGACCTCGGCTCGCGCATGATGGTCGATATCGACATGATGGTTCCGAAAGCAAAACTCGAACACTGCATCGAGGTGCTGAAAACGGACGGGTATGTCCCGGAGGGCATCGAGTGGACTTATCACTTTCCTGCAATGGAGCGTCCGGGCGACCGAGCAACCCTCGAACTCCATGCCGAGGCTGCCGAACAGCGATCGGTCCTGCCGGCCGACGAAGCGCTCAGCGATGCAGTGCCAATCGATGCCGGTTCGGGCGTAAGGCTTAAGTCCCTGTCGCCGACGCACCAGGTTTGGCACAATATTTTTCACGCTCAGGTGCAGGATCGGAATTATGTCCTAGGCACCCTTCCTGTGCGACAGATCTACGATTTCGCGGCCCTCAACGAACGCCTCAACGGCAGCATCGACTGGCAGGCGCTGTCCGAAAGAATGCGCGCGCACGGACTTCACAAGGTCTTGGCCGCTCACCTCTACCAGGCTGACAAACTCTTCGGTGTGTCCATTGATCCCGTAGTTCTCGGAAGTCCCGGCCCGGCGCTCGGCACGAGATTGCATTTCCGGCGCTGCCTGACCCAATTCCGATGGCGGCCGCTCGGATCAATTGCCCGATCACTCGGCGCCCTCACCCACCCATTCAAGAAGTACAATATCGAGCTGATCTACGGTCAATCCAACGGTCTATTCTCGCTGCTCATCAAACGCCTACGCCACGCTGCCCATCTGCTCGCCAAGTACAAGTTCGCATTGTTTGCGAGGATCGCATCCAACAAAGACATGCACTATCTCTCGTTGTGACGACGCTGTGTGAGCAACCCAATTGCCCGATCGTGCCGACGCCGGAACTCGAGCTACAAAGCGGGCCGGTTGGACGTACGCCGCCGCCGAAGTTCAAACTTGCAGATCGCCTTCACTACGGTTTTCAACGTTGCCATGAGCGATAGATTCCAAACCTCCCAGCATGTGGAGTTCTTGTCCCTGGATCGCTCGCACTTCCTGTTCAATGAGGAGACACAAGAGCTCTATGCCCTAAACCCCGTTGCCGCCTACATTTGGTCCTGTCTCGACGACGGCCTTGACCTCTCCGAAACGGCGGAACTCGTCTCCGGTGATCTGGAAATTTCCGGTTCCGATGCGGATACCCACGTTCGGCAGATGGTGCGGCAGTGGGCCGAGCGCCGAATGCTGCTGAAGGATGGCATGGCTTCGGCCGATACCCCTGAATTGATACGCCCGGATCCACAAATAAGGCTCATAGGGGAGCCCTACGAAAGACCGCCCGACCTGCACTTCCACGCCACCCGCAATTTCCAGCTTCTGGCGCAGAGCCTCGACGTCCGGTTTGTCAGTGCCGAAGCCGAGGGCAGGGTCATGGAGACGCTTTGCCATCTCCACCGGACAGTTGGAGAGGAACCGACGGCGATCATCGACGTTATCGAAGAGCGCAGCGGCTTTTTCATCGTCATCGGATCGACTTGTCTTGAGGAATGCCAATCGCTGGATGAGGTGGCGCCCGCCCTAAAGGCGGTTATGACCACATTGACAGTCGCGTCAGAGCCCTACGCGCTTGCTTTCCACGCCGCCGCAGTATCGAACGGGGTTGGCTGCCTGTTGTTACCCGCCCGTTCCGGTAGTGGAAAGAGCACCTTGACCGCTGCACTTCTGCACTCTGGGTTTCACTACCTTTCGGACGACGTCGTATTCCTGGATCAGCCGTCCCACAGGGTCCGCGGGTGTCCCTTTCCGATCGGCATCAAAGAATCAGGCGTGGCGGCGCTGACCTCTCGTTACCCCGAGCTTGATCGCAGGTCAGTTCACCTGCGGGCCGACGACGCGCGTGTTCGGTACCTGATACCGCCATCAGCAACATGGACATTGGAAGCGGCCAACGAGACCCATGAGACCAAATGGATCGTATTCCCACAGTACAATCCCGATCGCGAAACTTCACTCACGCCAATTGACGGCGGTGAGGCGTTAACCCGGCTGTTGCCTCTGTCGGTAGCAGGCAGGTTCCTCAAGAAGGAAAACGTCTCGGCGCTGGCAAATTGGATCAATGAATTGGAATGCTACGAGCTCAGCGTGGCCTCGCTTTCTTCGGCGATTGGGGCACTTCAATCACTCGATCAAATTTCGCCGGATCCACCCGGCCGGATGTAGTCGGCTGATGGCCGAGGAATCCTGCCATTCGGCCGAAACATCTGGCCCGGGACCGCCTCACGCCCGGATCCGTATGTAGCCGCCAGCCACAATGGCGCCCAACAAGCTTGCCCCTTAGCCAGGCATCAGCGCACGGGCTATTGACTGATCAGCAAACAAACAATGTCGGTCTCGGCAATGCCCCCAGACTTGCTGACTAGGCATATATATATGTACGGCGCACGCACGCTTGGCGTATGGGAAAGCTGCAGCTTTCGTGCCGGCTTGAAGTGTCGATAGGGCCGAAATCCCAGAACAGCTTGAATTTGGGTCAACAATTGGCAGCCGGTGACGACATTGACGCATCATTCAATTTTGACAGGAACGCCCACCAGGCAGTTTCTGGGGTCACGCATACGCGTGTATTATGATCATCTCGATCACGGTTTGCCGCCAAGCTACCAAAGAGAGAGCTACTAAAAAGTTCAACACCAAGCGGTAGTTGCCATTGACGGGACAAGGAAGATTGATCTAAAGTTCTTAATTGGGAAGGTTGTCCTCTCAGAATTGGAGCGGAACCGTATTAATGTCGGATTCTGATAAGACCCCCGAAGATACCAGTGAGCGCAAAGGGCGGCGCGAATTCCTAAAGGCTTGCGCCAAATATGCCGCGGTCACCGCACCAGCGATGATGCTTCTGTTGTCCCCGGACGAAAGCGAGGCTGGCCGGGGTGGCGGTCACGGTTACGGCGGCCACAAGCGGAAACACTCTTGGCACCGCAGACGCCGTCGGCGCAGGCATCACAGAGCCCGGCGTAAGCGGAGATGGCGCCGCTGGCGTAACAGGCGTCGGGATCGCGGCTGACCTGCCAAACGACTGGCCAACTTGCTCAAGTCGAGATGTAGGCTAGTCGGGGACGAGGTTAGGAGCCTGACCGCGGGTGGCTTTGTGCCTGACGATTGGATCTGCTCACCCCTTAGTCGAACTGTTCAAAGACCACGCTGCTGTCCCGATCGCGCGCGCTCGACTAACCGCCTTCCCGTCTCACAATCGCCAGAAATCCTCCATAGCGCGGCAGCGAGAGCGCGGCCATCTATCCGATGATAGGCAAGCCACGCCTCTTCATTACCGGCTTCATGGAGATCCCGATGTGCTTTAACCTATAGCGGTATGGCCTAACGGTCGGCAGACCTCCGACCCATGCCACGTGTTCGATCGGCGCGCAACAGGTGGTGAGCTTCGACCGGACCTTCGTCCGGATAAACGGGGCAGCAGAGCTATCGGATATACGCTAGATGATCGCGGCTCATGCCCGCACGGAGGGGCTTGGTCTTGCCCGGTGGGAGGCCGGTCTTCGGGATTCGAGGCGGCAACAGCATCGTGACTTACTGCTTCTCGGACACAGTTTCTTTGGGAGCCGGTTTGGCTACAGGCGGCACCACCGGTTCAATGCCTTGCTTTCCCGCGTCGCCCCCTGCCCCTTTGCCGCCAGCCTTAAGGCGCGTCCCCCTCTTGGCTGCTGCCTGCCCATTGCCTCGCCGCGCTGTCCCCCGCTTAACGGTTTCAGGCAGTCTTGCCGGAACGGCAAAGTCCGCATCCTCTTTATCGCCCGTGGGGATCTGGAAGAGGCTGCGCATGAACTGCTTCAAGGCATAAGACTGCGCCGACCCGAATGCCTGCGCCCCGCGGGCCGGTACCATCACCGAGCGCGTCAGCGGCCCGTAGATCGCTCCCGACTTGTGCGCCAGCGTGAAAGTGAACGTGGTCCAGAGCCAGGAGCGGTCGAGGGAGTTGCCTCCGTCGTTCACGAGCCGCGCATCCAACTCATCCTGGAGAATGATCAGCCCCGCCTCGGCGCAAAGCGGGTTAACCGCCGCAAGGAAATCATCGATCGAGGCAAACCTGAACCCCGCCTCCCGATTGCGCTCGGACTTGAGCAAGCGTTTGACCTCGCGCATCACGGAATTGACCGCACCTGCCACCACCTCGGGCATATCTCTCGTGACGTCCATCACGCCGCCGCCCTGCCAGTGAGCGCCCCGGCTGTCGAGCGGCTCACCTTCACCCCATGCCCGAAGGCCAGTTTGACGTCCTGCTCAACCAACCCCTTGAGCCCCTTGGCCGCGTTCGCGAATCGAGCTGCCGCTTCCTTGCACGAGAGCCAATCATCGGCCTGCGCGGCCCACCTGTTATTGCCCTTCATGCTGACCTCGCGCATGTCATCGAGCGCAATTGCGATCATCTCGTTCGCGGGTGTGACCGGCGGCGTATCCGCCTCGACGTAAGACCAGAACTCCTCCACCCGCGCGATCAGCAAGTCTTGGTAGGCTTCGTCGGCCTCAAGCTCAAAGAACTCCCAGCGGTGGTTTCCGAAGAT
>Ga0209633_10002356_pt1 | contig 18292 bp, 17 predicted proteins | sample Cruoilmetagenom1_FD_187290 | JGI IMG/M metagenome (GOLD analysis project Ga0209633, IMG submission 187290) | Oil polluted marine microbial communities from Coal Oil Point, Santa Barbara, California, USA - Sample 1 (SPAdes) (version 2) | ecosystem: Environmental > Aquatic > Marine > Oil seeps ... | reverse complement strand
GTCACTTATGAGTACTCCGATTCTAAATCCCCCACAGGTTGGTATATTGGGATTACACAAAATTGAAGACAGAGCTGTCGTTATAAATGGGGAAATTGCAATAAAGCCTATGATGTATGTAGCGCTTAGCTATGATCATAGAATTGTAGACGGCAGAGAAGCTGTACAATTCCTTGTAAGGCTCAAAGAGCTAATACAAGATCCGGAATCTTTACTTTTAGAAGGATAATTATTAGTTCTTCAACTTTTGGATCTTAACTCATTTTCTTTCCAGTAGGACTCAGAGTATTTTTCAACACTGATACCTATAAGATCCAAAAACCATATTTTCATATCGCCTGCCAGGACCTGATAGATACCTCCATCTAAGAACCGACGTGGTGAGGTCTTCATTTCATTTTTTATAAGAGTGAGTTTTCCTTGTTTCCTTAAATTCTTACACAGATAAGCTGCCTCGAGTAAACCGATCTGCGGATACCCACTTACTTTCTTGAAAACTTGAGATCTTACAAATATTCCTTGGTCACCATAATATCTTTGGCGAATTCTGTATCGAAACCGATTAATAATCTCCACTACCCTGAGCCCAAACTCTGATCCATCTAGAGCAAACTCGAATGCCCCACCTACAACAGCATGATTTTCTAAAGCCCTTTCTATAAATTGATCGTACCCCGGCGGAACCAACGTATCCGCATCTAAAAACAACAACACATCTCCAGTTGCAGACTCTGCCGCTTCATTTAAAACATAGGCTTTTCCAGGGGATTTTGCCTCACTCTTAATTAATTTAGCACCTAATTGAAGGGCTATTTGGCAAGTCTCATCAGTAGACCCTGAATCTATGACTATAATCTCATGATCATCCTCAAGTCTTGAATTTTGTTTTAGAGTTTGAATAGTTGAAAGCAAATACTCTGCTTCATTTAAAGTTGGTATGATTATGCTTAATTTCATTACTGTCTCTAAACTTATGTAGTGCTAAAGATAGGATAACATTTATTTGTTTAGATATTTAAGTTGAGAAGAGGATGCAAGAATAAAAAAGGCGGAGAAGAATATTAATGATCTAATCCGCCTGATTTTTTCTTTTATTGTTAAGCTATTTTATTTGGAAACTATCTCTAAACTTCCAAACTTGTCCTTTTTCTGTGCAAAAATAAAAATGATACTAAACCTAAAATACCTGCCATAGCTATGAACCCCCATTCGGAGAGTGTAGGGACATTAGATATACAATTTCCTTCATCAAATGCCAATCCTCCAAGACTAGATCCACCAGTAGCGGACACTCCGCTTACAAACGAGAATATTCCGGTAGCAGGATTTATCGTTACTAGAACTCCCCCATCACCAGCACCTTGACCAGTCTGTGCAGTACCGCCGTACAAAGTTCCGTCGCAAGCAAACTGTAAACTAACAGGGGCTTGCCTAGCCATGGAGAAGCCGCCGGCAGTTTCGAGTGAAGTAACGAAAGTAGCAGAACCAGTAGCAGTATCAATTAAATACAAACCAGGTGCTCCTGATGAAAAGGCACTAGTCCTCAATGATCCCCAAAGATTACCCTGGGAGTCGAATGCTATTGCTTCTATACCATCAAGAGTGCATATATCGGGACAATTACCAAAAGGCCCGATTACTGTCGCAACCCCTGTTTGAGTATTGATCGTACCCAGATGGTCGCCGCCCGAGCCTCCGCCACTTACTATATTCAGCGAAGCAAATAAAACTCCCTCTGCACTAAAGTCCAATCCGGATGCAACAACGCCCCCGTTCATTAATCCTAAAAAAGTTGCCATTCCGTTACCCAGATTAAAATTCCAGATCTCATCACAACCTTCACCACACCCTGCGAAACCCAATCCGGTCGCTGGGTCTATCGCGAAACCCGGGAACCCTAAAATCGCCCCGCTAGGTCCAACAACAGTTCCAATTCCGGTGGCAAGGTCAATGGTGATTAGTTCATCGGGACTTGTCCCGTACAAAGTCCCCTGCCCAGGAATAGCTTGCGCTTGCATAGGTAAAAACGTCAATCCGATTACAAGCACCAATGCTATTCCGCTTAAAGACATACTAAGTTTATTTAAAATGGGTTTCATGAATCCTCCTCCTAAGATGATCTGCCTAATTTATATCACAATTTTTAGAAAATTACTATTGGCGATTCAAGCAAATTGCTAATACCAAAATTTCTCTATGATATCCCGCCCAGTTGAAGTAATCCACCCCATTTGTTCAAAACCTGCTCCAAAAGCTTGGGATATTTACTAAGTTCAGGATCTTTCTTAACCAGATTAAATGCGTCCTCTCTTGCTTCAGACAATATCCTTACGTCTCTGATAAGATTGGCAAACCTAAACTGTGGTAAACCTGACTGTTTTGTACCGAGAAAATCCCCGGGCCCTCTTATTGTAAGATCAGCTTCAGCTATCTTAAAGCCGTCTGAGGTACCCTCCATAATGGTGAGCCTCTTCTCTGCGTCTTCTGATCTCTTGAAACTTGATATTAGAATACAGTAGGAATCATGCCCTCCCCTTCCTACTCTACCTCTTAACTGATGAAGCTGTGTTAGACCAAATCTCTCCGCATTTTCTACAACCATCACGGTTGCGTTTGGCACATCCACTCCTACCTCTATTACAGTTGTTGCCACAAGAATATCCAAATGGTGAGATACAAATCTTTTCATGACAACTTCTTTCTCGTCCGCCTTCATTTTTCCGTGAAGAAGCCCCACTTTGTAATCGGGGAATATTTCGTTTTGAAGTTCTTCAGCCATCTGGGTTGCATACTTAATATCCTTAAAATCCGGATTCTCAGATTCCTCTATCATTGGATATACGACATATGCCTGTCTGCCTTTTATGATCTCCTTCCGTACTGTATTGTATGCCTTATCGCGTGATCCTTTCTGATCATAATAAACTTTTGTCTTAATCTCTTTTCTACCTTCAGGGAGCTCATCCAAAACAGAAACATCCAGGTCTCCATAAACGGTGAGCGCAAGCGTTCTGGGAATAGGGGTTGCGGTCATCACAAGAACATCTGGGTTTAACCCCTTACTCATGAGCTCTGCTCGCTGCATTACACCAAATCGGTGCTGTTCATCAATCACAACAAGCCCCAGATTCTTGAAATCTACTTTGTCCTGTATCAGAGCATGGGTACCTACCGCAATTTGAGCCTCGCCGGACATAAGAGCCTTATAATATGTATTTTTTTCACTCTTGCTAAGACCGCTTTTTAAAAAAACCACACGCAGCCCCATACCTCTTACATACTCAAGTACAGAAGCTAAGTGCTGTTCTGCTAATATTTCTGTTGGAGCCATAAGGACAGCTTGATATCCTGACTCGACCGCTTTTAAAATTGAAAGCAAGGCAACTATAGTTTTTCCACTGCCAACATCTCCCTGTAGCAAACGGTTCATCGGTGTATCGGCGCACATATCCTGCTCAATTTCAGATACGACTCTTCTCTGAGCCGATGTAAGATCAAAAGGGAGTTTACTCAAAAGATTATGAGTCAATTCACCACTTGGAGAAAAGGCTATTCCTGAAAGCTTGGCAACATCTCTTTTTTTAATCGCAAGCCCTATCTCTGTTAAGAAAAATTCAGAATACGATACTGTCCTGTGAGGTTTAGATTCATAGACCGACTTTTGCTCAAATAGATTTGTTACTTTATCCCGATCGTTAGGAAAGTGCACTCTTTTTAAGGCAGGTCCATATTCCAATATATCTCTTTTTTTAATTATCTCCGCCGGCAGAAATGACCCTGCCGATGAGCCATAAGTGTCTACAACAGATTTCATTATTCGTCTCATCCGCCTTTGTTTTAGACCTTCTGTAAGAGGATAAATCGGAACGATGCGGTTAAAATGGATATTATCTTCATCCATTTCTTCGCCCTCATCTATTACCTCAATATCTTCTGGTCTAGGATGGACGATCTGAAGTGTATCTCGGTAGCCTAATACAACTTCGCTTGTTAGAATTACGGATGAACCCTTTTTATAAGCTGTTCTGAGGTACCTTTCGTTAAATTGAAACCAGACTAACGTAACGGTCCCTGTGCCATCTGAGATGACTACTTGATAAAGACTTCTTCTCGCTGTTTTGACCTTCCCTGCAAGCATGATTTTCCCCATAACAGTCTGCCGCTGCCCAGGTACAAGTTTAGAGATTTTGTTGATAGTTCTTCTGTCCTCATAAGCCCGTGGAAAATAGTTAAGCGCATCTTCGACTGTCTCAATGTCCTTCTTCTTCAACATTGAGGCTATTCTGGGACCAACTCCCTTTACAAACTGAATCGGGATTTCTGATATGTTTTCACTTCGCACCTGACCGGCAACCTCAGTATCTGCAATTGAGCCATCAACTTTTTCGATAGATGCTTTGTCTTTCGTTAGGTTCGCTTGCTGTTTCTTTTGTAAACCGGATTTATCACCATGACTTTTTAATTCTTCTATTTTTTCAAGAGTGATATTAATAACCTCTCTTTTCTTTCGGTTATCTAAACCTTCATAAGTTTTAAACGAGCTTCTAATATTTTCTATAACTTCAGATTCTCCCTGAGATAATGGAAGAGACAGAGCTTTCAGAGTTAAATCCCCTACGTGTTGATCTAAGGCTTTTATCTTATCTAGATTTGAATAATTCTTGCCACTTGCAAATCTAAGTGGCTTTTCTAGTGCAGTTAAGATAGTTATTAGATCTTGTGACATAACTATGATTTTACAGTGTGATTCATAATTAATGCAAGCTTACTCTTTTTAGAGCCTCAATTAATTAAATGCTAAATGCTTTACACTCTAAATGTGCAATATAACACCACAAAATATAGTGTGCTATTACACATCTGAGCATTTCAACTCCGGTCTTAAAATACCACTAAAGATGTAATTAGCTGTAAATAAACAACAATCTCTAAAATAGCGTCATTTGGCATGCAGATTGCAACTATATTATAGCAAGAAAGCAAAAGCTAGAGTCCGAAAATATTTCTTCGGCTTTCTTGGGCAAAGAATTTAAAGTGCCAGATTAAAGTAAACAGAATGTTCTATAGGAGAAGATGATGAAAAACATAGAAATCAATGAATTTGAAGACCTATCGGATACACACAAGAATTCTGGAGAACAATTTGGATTAGATATTGATTCAGACTTTGAACTTAGCCACCAGGCAACAGATGAAGAAACCGCGAAAGAAACCCCAACAGTTAAAAACAAGGGACAATATTCGGAGGATAATCATTATAGGGTATTAAATAATTACTTCAGGGATATTGCGAGTGAACCACTGCTTAACATAAGAGAGGAAATAGAGATTCCCGCTAAAATTAAAAAGTGTGAAACAAAAGCTACAGAAATTAAATCATTACTAAAATCCATATCTGAAAATTCTGACAGGCACAAAGACATTGAAATTCTAAATGCTTCGCTAAGGGCTTACACCGAAAAAGCTAAGGAATTAAAAAAAAGATTTGCCAATGCTAACTTAAGGCTTGTTATAAGTATTGCTAAAAGATATTTAAATCACGGACTGCCGTTTCTCGACTTAATTCAAGAAGGCAACATAGGGCTTATGAGAGCAATTGACAGGTTTGATTATACAAAGGGTTACAGATTTTCTACATATGCATCATGGTGGATATATCAATCCATTACGAGAGCAATACTGGTTCACAAAGGTGTGGTGAGAGTGCCCGTATATTTATTAGAAGTTACCAGCAGAGTATATAGAACTAGAGCTATACTTATCAAGAAAAAAGGGAGCAAGCCCTCTGCTCAAGAGATCTCAGATCACAGTGGAGTACCGCTAAAGTACGTAAAGAGAATATTAAGCATTACAAATGATTCTGTAAGTTTAGATTCTCCTATAGACGGAGAAAAAAGAACTTTATACGACTTTATTGAAAACGAAGAGTCCACATCCCCTGACTCCCTTATTGTAGAAGAGGAATTAAAACAAAGTATACGAAATTCATTATCGCTTCTTACGGAAAAAGAGGAAGAGGTATTAAGAATGAGATTTGGAATTGATAGGGATGATACGGTAACACTTGATGATATAGGCAAAAAATTTAAACTCACTAGGGAACGAATTAGACAAATAGAAAAGAAAGCTTTAAGAAAACTGTCTGTTTCTAAGATGAGAAAAACATTAAAGAACTTTTGCTAGGAATTAAAACCAAAGAAATAGTGAATATGGGGGCAAAGTGTATTCTCGCACAGTATAAACTGTGTAAAAATACACTTTACATAGCCTTTTCATTGTTTAATAAAAGTGATAGAATATCTAAGCAATTGTAATGATTGTTTATTATTTATGATTTGAATTGTGGTATGAAAATTGCAAATAAGCGTATTGATAATATTATGCTATTCGGATAAAATCCGTTAGCAAATCACAAGAAGGAGGTTTTTATTATGAGAGTAGTAACATTTATTTTTGCGTTAATGTTGGTTATGGGATTGTCCTTTGGAGGAGCTTCACTAGTTGGTACTCAGGCAGCTTTTGCTGAGCATCATGAAAAAGCACCTGAAGGCGAAATGCCTGGTGGCGAGATGGAAGATGGAGCTGAAGCACCTGCAGAAGGCGCTGATGCACCTGCAGCTGAAGACACCGCTGAAGGCGAAATTCCTGGCGGCGAAATGAAAGACGACGCAGCTAAGTAAGAAAAAAAAGTTTGCAAACGAAAAAAGGGAGCTTCGGCTCCCTTTTTTTTGCTTATTGCATGCTTGTTCATATTATAAAAATAATCGAAGAACGTAGAAAATTTGAGATATCGTTTGTATAGTTAATATATCAATGAGATAAGTGGAGGAATCGTATGTTATTTCATATCACTCAAAGTCATAGTCCTGAGAACTGTCCAAAAGATGAGGGCGGATCAAGCGTTCTATATAACAAAGACGCAGAAGGAATCGAGCTTCGCGCTATGTACGGTGCGTTTGCTGAGCATGTCGTTTATTATGTTGTCGAGGCAGCTAGCATGAAAGCTGTAAACCAGTTCCTAATGCCAGGGTTTAAGCGCTGTGAATGTGTTATAACTCCGGTTATGGAAGAATCTATGGTTAAGTAATATATTGGTTTTAATAAATGTTGGATTGATATCGGTTTAATCAAAAATAAGAACAATATATGCTAGGAAAAGTATTAGATGTATTAGTCCATGAATTATGTTGCTTCGACCGCTTGAAAAGTTAACAATGCTAACAAGAAGAGTAAGAACTAGAAGTATCGAATTTACAGGGCTTAAACCAATGATAACTTCTTTATTGGTAACCAGACCTATTATTAGCACTGCTGGGACTGTTAATCCAATAGTTGCTAGTGCGGAACCTAGGCCAATGTTGATTGAACGCTGTAGTTTATCATGAAGGGCAGCACTAAGAGCTGCTATACATTCAGGAGTTAGTACTAATATTGCAATGAGTACACCACCTAAAGCCTGAGGGGCTCCTATCTCCGCAATTCCAAAATCAACTATAACTGCGAGTTTTTTTGATAGTAACACAATCGGAACCATGTTTAGTATTAAAAAACAAGCATGATATGCAACAGACTGCATAGAGGTTATATCATGACCATGGTAATCATCCTCTCTTGCGTCATTATCACCTGTAGATATAAAGAATTTACTATGACGCATGGTTTGTATCGCCAGGAAGGCTCCATATAATCCTAAAGTTCCTAGAGAAATAAATACCATGTGCGCTTTGGAGAAACTTCCTATCCCCTCTGAAGCAGTATAATTTGGAAGTATCAAGCCAAGTACGGCCAGCGGTATTAATACTGCTAGAAAAGTATTTGCTCCTTGAAAATTATAGGACTGCTCAATATGACGTATACCGCCAAGCAGCAAAGATAGGCCAATTAATCCATTTAACGCAATCATGAATACACCGAACATCATATCGCGTCCAAGTGTCGGATTGTTCTCCCCGGTGAGCATGATAGAGGAGATCATTATTACTTCAATGCTTATAACCGAGATTGTTAATATCAACGTCCCATAAGGTTCGCCAAGTTTTATTGCTAGAAAATCGGCATGACGTACGACAGAAAAGGAAGACCAGAGCATAACGGCAAAAATCCATAGAAAGATAATTGCAGTGAATGCATGATTTGAGAGATCTGAAAGCCAATTGCTGCCAAATAGGAAGAAAAGAATAGTAGTCACAACACTAACTACTAATCCTAATTCCTGTCTTAAGACCAGACCTAAATTTATATTTGAATTTTGTTTCAAAATTATTTCAGGATACTATCTATTTTTATTGATTCTATACAAAGAAGAACTAGATAGCAACGAAAAACAATTAGGCTACACTGTGTATTGTTTATTTTTAGTGAGACATAAGCATTATAGTCCAGGAACTTAATATTCGACCAACTCCACCCTTCTATTTTTAGCCCTTCCCCCTTCTGAACTGTTTGAGGCAACAGGTGCGAGGAATGCTAGACCTTTTGGCGTAACCCGTCCGGATTCAATCCCATGATCGGACACCAAAACTGCAACAACGGCTTCTGCCCTTGTCTGAGATAAGTTCGTATTGTAATCCAAGCTCCCTTTATTATCCGTGTGACCGACAATAAACAGTTTCAGATCAGGATTGTTGTTCAGGAGCGTTGCTATCTCTTTAATCGTGGCTGCGGATTCGGGCTTGATATCTGCTTTATCGAAATCAAAGAGAATTCCGTATATCGAAATACTTCCTGTTTCAAAAATCTCTTCCGCCATAGCATTGGCATCCACTGTCACCATTGCCTCCTGCATAGGGGCAACTTCAATTACATCAACCTGGGTGTAGATATGATTCCTGTCCGGCCCACCACCGCCCGTATTTTTAACGGTATATAGGGAGACATAGACATCCCCTTCATCTCTAGCGAGCTTGGCTGCTAGAAACCTTTGCTCTGAATAGTTATCACCAAATCCGGCTTTATACTCCACCACCTTGTGGTTAAACTTCCTGCCGCCGCATTCCTCACCACTGCATGTAAAAAGAATCTCAAATCCCGCGGATTTAAGTGCATTCTCATAATTTCTAAAAACCTCTAGAGTAGAGCGATCCTCCGGTAAATAGTAGGATATTTTTGTCACTTTCCCCTCAAGATCCTCACTAAACTTGGCAATCTTGTTTGATGAATCTTCAGGGTCGTGAATAACCTTCCCAAGCAATATTTCATATTCATCAAATTCTCTATAATCATAGTCTGTTATAGATGATCCATCGTATCTGGATACCATTGGATGATCTGAGCTTCCAGCAACATCTTCAGCAAACGCATTAGGAGATATAAGTAGAGCTAGAACTAATATAGCTATAGATTTAGCGATAAGTTTCATAATTCCCTCCCTTATAAGTGTTAGAGTAGTAATAATAATCGATAAAAGCTAAGGAATACAAGACTTTTGTATATTTGTCTTATACCTTTTGAGAACTCTTTGCTATAATTAAAGATAAGGCAAAAATTATATGAAACTAAAGGAACTTGGAACTACCGGAGTTATGATATCGGAAATAGGTTTAGGTACATGGAGATATAGAGGTAACGCCGAAACTCTGAGAGCTGGTATAGAACTAGGAGCAACATTAATCGATACAGCAGAGGGCTACTATACTGAAGAGGTAGTAGGCGAAGCCGTTAAAGGAATTAGAGATGAAATTTTTATAGCTACAAAAGTATCGGGAAGGCATTTGGCATATGATGATGTTCTACAGTCAGCTGAAGAGAGTCTTTATAAATTAGGAACAGACTATATTGACCTGTATCAGATACACTGGCCTAACTCTTGTTATCCTATCGGGGAAACCATGAAGGCTATGCAAGAGCTTGTCGATAGAGGATTAGTCAGGTTTATTGGAGTTAGCAATTTTGATATTGATGAAATAGAGGAAGCGCAATCTTATCTCAATAATTACCAAATTGTTTCTAATCAAGTCAGATATAACTTAAATGACAGAAGTATTGAGAAGGATCTGATGCCATATTGCCAAGAGAAAGCAGTGACTATTATGGCTTATACACCGCTTGATGACGGAAACCTGACCAACGCGGGGAATACCATAAGGGGTGATAAGATGAATACCCTAGAAGCTATTTCTATTGAAGTAGGCAAAACAATGGGACAAGTTGCTCTCAACTGGTGCACGTCGAGAGAAAACGTAGTTGCAATTCCAAAATCAAACAGTCTTGAGAGAACAGTTGAAAACTGTGGGGCTTCTGGATGGCGTCTTAGCACAGATCAGGTAGAAAGATTAGATGACAGCTTCTCTTAAGATGATCAAAATAGAATCTAATTCAAAACCAAATCATCATAAAATACGTATGTTCAAATAAACTCTTTAGCTATATAATCAATCAAATGAAAAGAGGAAAAGATGAAGCAGCATTTAAGCAAGTTTGGACTGTTGGCAGTTTTAGCTACAGTCTTAGTAGCCCTACTCATACAACCATCTCAAAATTCTTTCACTATAATTTCATATGGAATTGAAGAAGTGAAATCTGATAGCTTTGATCACTCATACTCAACATACAATTCACTATTAAATGAGTATGTAGAGAACGCTAGCGTTAATTATTCGGGCTTCATTGATTCAAGAGCGGAATTTGAAACATTCCTTAGAACCATAGGATCGGTAAACGAGAATGATTATGAGAGCTGGACACAAGAGCAAAAACTCGCCTTTTGGATCAATGCATATAATGCTTTTACAATAAAGGCGATTATTGACCACTATCCTATCAAAAGAAGCTTTTCGTTAGTGGGTATTTTCTATGCTCCCTCTAACAGTATCCTGCAAATAAAAGGGGTGTGGACAAAGCTTCAGTTCAGGGCATTGGATAGAATGGTTACGCTTGATGAGATAGAGCATCAAATACTTAGAAAAGAGTTTAACGAACCCAGGATTCACATAGCTATTAACTGCGCTTCCATATCGTGCCCGGATTTAAGTAATGAAGCATATGTTGCAGAAAGGCTTGAACAACAGTTAGCTCAAGCTTCTATTAATTTTGTAAACAATCCAAGCAAAGGTATTCAGATAGATGAGCAAAAGGGGAAAGTAAAACTCTCAAAGATTTTTAAATGGTTTGGAGAAGACTTTATTCAAAACTACGGGGGTACGAAGCTTTTTAACAACTATAGTCTTAAGGAAAATGCGGTTCTCAATTTCACTGCAGAGTATTTAGAAGCACAACCAGTTAAAGAGTACTTAATGAATAATAAGCTAAAGATTGGATACCTCGGCTATGATTGGCATTTAAACGAGCTGCAAGATCCCCTTTCTCCACCATCTTAATTTATGAGATCTGTTCTATTACTCACTTAGAGCTTTCACTAAACCTTAGCTCTTCAGCACAATATGCGCTGGCTGAGGAATAAGCAGAAACGCAGTAAGGCACAAAAAAGGTTAGGAAACATTTAAAATATAAATCATTGCTGAACTCAAGATTCAAAAGAACATCGTGATGATTTATTATTATTAAAATCGGCCCTACAACTAGTGCTACCTTTATCGCCCTTAATACCGTTTCTCGTCTAAAAAAATTTTTAAAAAATAATCTCAAATCTTTCTCCATAACATGATCTAAAATATACAACTAAACTTTAAAGGCAAGATGTATAAACAATATGATGATCTAATATAAGAAAAGGTTGCTGAGCAGCTACATCAACTAATGATACAAGCAAATCAGACTACTACATTAAGGATTCATATGTTACTTTTATACCTCAAAATTAAGCACATTTGGAGGAAAGATGTCTCAAAACAATTCTACAAATAATATGAACTGGGACCTTACAAGTTATTTTCCAGAATTTAACGGCCCAGAAATGAAAGAATTCAAAAAACAACTTCAAGAGGATATTCAATCGATAAGAGAAAAGGCATCCTCAATTGCCTCTTTAAAGAATAATAATCAGGAACAATGGGAGCAGATATTCTTAGATTGTGAAGACTTAACTACCAGGTATTCACATCTCAGGTCTTATGTAGGGTGTGTGGCTTCAGCAGACAGCATCAATGAAGATCACCTTAAAGAAGAGGCTGAAATGTCTGTATTAGGAGCCGAATTCTCAAAGCTATCATCGGAGCTTCTAAACTCACTTAAAGAGGCTGACGATCAAGCATTTAAATCATTCACCCAAAAATCAGCTCTAAAAGACGCATCTTACTACTTAAAGAGATCAAGAGAGGAAGCTCAGAAGAGAATGGATCAGGAGAATGAAATTCTTGCAGCCGACCTAGGGGTAGACGGTATTGGAGCATGGGGAAGGCTTTACGATACAATATCCAGCAAGCTTGAATTCGAGATGGAATATCCTGATGGGAAAAAGCTGCGTCTTCCTATGTCACAAAGGCGATCTTTGATGGAAAAACCTAATAGGTATATTAGAAAAGCTGCATTTGAAGGGGGCAATGAAGCTTGGCGGAGTATAGAAGATGTTACCGCGTCGGCTCTAAACGCTATTGCAGGAACCAGGCTGACACTAAATAAACACAGAGGTATCAACCACTTTCTCGATGTAGCTTTATTTCAAGCCTCAATTAGTGAAAAAACCCTTGATGCAATGCTAGAGGCTATACATTCCGAAATTGAGGTCCCAAAAAATATTCTACGGCTCAAAGCTAAAACAATGGGCCGAGATAAAATTGCATGGTATGACCTTGGTGCCCCGATGGATTTGGAATTCAAGAAAAAGCTTGACTGGCAGGAGGCACAAAACCTTGTTCAGAACTCTTTTTCAGCTTCCTATCCTAAACTAGGTAGCTTTGCAGAAGGTGCCTTTGAAAAAAAATGGGTCGACTGGGAACCAAGAGAAGGTAAACGTCCCGGTGGGTTTTGCACAGGATCACTTTTAACAAAAGAATCCAGGATCTTTATGACCTATAACGAAACCATAGGCGACGTGCTAACCCTTGCTCATGAAGCCGGGCATGCTTTTCATAGTTATGTAATGAGAGATATCCGCCCTTATGCTCATTTCTATCCTATGACTCTCGCTGAGACAGCATCAACATTCGGGGAGATGATCCTTACAGAAGGCATTTTGCATAATTCATCAATTGGTGACGATGAGAAAACTTTGATGTTGGATACCGAAATAAACCATGGGGCAATCTATTTAATGGACATACCTGTAAGGTTTGAATTTGAAAAAGCATTTTATGAGGAGAGACAAAAGGGAGAAGTGAGTGTCGGCAGGTTAAAAGAACTGATGATGGAAACACAACAAAGAATATTCGGAGATATCTTAGAAGAAGGAGGAGAGGATCCCTATTTCTGGGCTTCAAAACTTCATTTTTACATTACAGGAGTTACATTCTACAACTTCCCATATACGTTTGGGTATTTATTGAGCCGTGGATTATTTGCGATGTTTAAAAGAGAGGGAAAAGACTTCTTACCCAAATATGAAGAATTCCTCAGATTAAGTGGGTCAGATACAGCAGAGAATGTAGCGAAAAGAAGTATTGGACATGATCTGGAATCTCCTGAGTTCTGGGTGGAATCAATTCATACTTTAAAAGAACCGCTTGAGCAACTCAAGAAATTATTGTGATTAAGTTTGGGTGACAGAAGAATCAGATTTATTTATTAATGTACTGAACCCCTTTTGTCAAGCAGGATTTAAGTTGGAATTTTAATTATTAAAACCAGACAAAAAAGGGAGCCGAAGCTCCCCTTAGTTTATAGTAAATATTGTTATGGTTTAAGCTAAAACGTTCCTTCTTCTAATAACCATAAATCCTACTATTCCTAAAATACCTGCCATAGCCATAAGACCCCATTCAGAAAGGGTTGGAACAGATGTTGATACTAGTCCAACCAGCACTCTTATTTCCTGTGATGGTGCGGAACATACTAGTCCGTCAATACCGCCCCAGTCACCGTCACTTATAGCGGGGCCTAATGCGTAGCTTATATCACATGAACAAGCAGACAGGTCGTCACCTTCTTCAAGCACTTCTAATAAGGTGTTATTTGGAACTCCATCGCATGCAAGGACTCTCCATAAAAATTCTCCGCACTCAACGTCAGCAAAAATCATTTCCGAAGGCTGCATGCCGGGGCCGGTATCTCTGATACTGGACGTCCTGACAAGTCTTCGAGTACTATCTTGGTCTTGGTTTTAGAATCCCATCTTCTTCGTTTCATTGCTCCCTCCCTATACCTTTTACAAGGCATTTTACCAACTTAACTATACTTCATTCTTAATGGGGAGCAGTATATTAAGTCCATCATACTCACAATTAATGGCGTTTATTATATTCTGGTGAGAGTTTTGGAACCTTATGCATATCCCTTGTACCAACCCATACAGGATAGTTCCAGCTTCTTTAGGTAAAGCCTAGTATTCCGATAACATCCGGCTCAGATAAGGCCCAATCCCGCCATCTGTAAGATAATATTGTAAGAGGCTTTACATATTCGGGAGTACAGTTCTGAACCCATCCAAATTGTGTGTGGATTTCATCAGCATAAATTTCATTGACCAAACTTACGCTGTTCGCCTGATACCCGAAGAAGCATAATTCGGCACGTGCCGATACGCTAATTATAAAAACAAATGGAAGAAAAAGGGCTGAAAGACTTTTGAGGACATTCATTTTTATTCAAAGACCACAGCTCAATGGAAAGAAAGTGCGGTTACAAGGGTATTTCCCGAGTTAAAAGACAAATCTAATATTAAAGCCGCCATTATTCCTAACATATAGAATATTGATGTTGCAAAAGCCTTTCCGTAGCCTGAATTAGTCATTGTGCTCTTAATAATCACATACTCAAAGTATCCGCCAAAGATAATAGCTAATATGGCGAAATATGCTGATGTATAACCCAGAAACCAAAAGGATAAAGATAGGGGTAAAAGTGAGATTGAGTAAATCAATATCATTATATTGGTAAACTTAGCACCCATGGCAACAGGCATGACGGGAACGCCGGCTTTTTTGTAGTCCAGCTTGTATTTCTGGGCAAGAGCCCAAAAATGAGGCGGCTGCCAAAGCATCATAAAAGCAAATAGAATATAACCATCTAGAGCGATATTTGGCTGTATAGCCGCATAACCAATTAAAACTGGGAGAGCGCCCGGAAGGCCTCCTAATATAGTTCCATACGGTGAGCTTCTTTTTAAATATAGGGTGTAGAGCAGAGTATAGCTTAGTATTGCAGCAATTATTAAAAGGGCAACAATGTAATTTAAATAATAAAAAGAAATAAATAGAGATATTAGGATAAACAAGCTTGCTATCAATACGGCAGTCTTCTCACCCACTACTTCGAGCGCTTGAGCCCGTTTACTCAGCCTGTTCATAAGAAGATCTATCTGCTTATCAAGAACGTTATTAAGTATCGCAGACCCTGCAGCACTTAATAGTAATGCTAGGATTGTTAACACTATCAGGCTTAATGAAGGCAGCCCCTTAGCAGCTACAACAATCCCCGCAAACCCTGTAAAAGCTACACTTACAATTATTCCGGGTTTGGACAAAAGAACTGTAGAAACTACTATATTTGAAGGTGCGCTCTCTAGTTGTTCCATAGTTTTAACTAGTGCTCGGTGTTAAAGCCTTTTATTTTAGATTATACACGACTTTCTCTCATACCTTGAAACCAGGCATAAAGAGCAGTTGTGAGAATCAATAGTCCAACAAATAGATGAAATGCAGTTACTGCAAAGTTAAGTTTGGTTAATACTACAGCTACGCCCAGAATTACTTGAAGCACTATTAACCCGATCAAGAGTGATAATTTACCTCTGTATTTCTGTAGAGATGAAGATGAGTAGGAGGCAATTAATAATATGGCAACAACTATAGTGATAAGATAAGCAAGGCCTCTATGAGCAAAGTGATTTAATACAATTCCAGAGATCTCAGGTGGGATCCAGTACCCTAAACACGTGGGAAAATCGGGGCACGCAAGACCTGAAGACGAGTGTCTGACATAAGCTCCTAAAACCGCTTGAGCAAAAATTAATATGCTTAACAAAAAGAAAAGACCCTTATATCCGGAAATGCTGAAGGTTGGTTTATTATTAATACCGTCATATGAAACCATATACACAACAAGAGCAAAAATGACTATTGCATTAGCAAAATGAAAAGTCGTGAGGTCTACGGGGAGTTCCATTAAGACTACTATTCCGCCAAGAACAATTTGGAAAATCAGCAAAATAACTACAAGTAAAGGTATTGTCTTTATAGCGCCAATATAGGCTTTGAATCTTTGGTAGCAGAGGATAAAAATAAAAATAGAAGTTATACCGCCTATAACACGGTGGATGAACTCAACATAAATATCCCATCTGAATGGGGGAACCACCTGTCCATGGCAAAGGGGCCAATCCGGACATGCAAGTCCTGCCTTGAGACCCGCAACCAAATTTCCCCATACTAGCAGTATAAAAAGTAATACAAGGGCAATTTTACCTATCATAAATAATTAACCATCTATAGAGGAAAAATTCTTGTAAAAGTATCGAGTATGGTCATACCTATTAGAAGAAAAAGCAGTCCTAAGGGAAATAGAGCAAATAGCCAAGTAATAGAGTCCTCGAACTTAAGATGCATAAAAAACAGCGCCACTGCAGTAGCTTTTATTGAGGCCACAACCATGGCAATTACAATATTGAGGGTTCCGAAATCAAGATATGATACATATACAGTCACAGCTGTGAGTATCATAAGGATTATCCATACTACAAAGTATGTCGTATAACTTGTTATATGTTTTTCTTCGCTATGTGCATGTTCGCTCATTTTATTATGCCTCCCTTTATCCGACTAAATAAAGTAGTGGGAATAAATAAATCCAAATTAAATCCACCAAATGCCAGTAAAGCCCGCCTAATTCCACAGGTGTGCTGTACTTCTCATTAAATTTACCTTTAAATGTTAATACCATTATTACTCCAAGAACAACAAGACCGATAAAAACATGGAGCATATGAAGACCTGTCATCATGAAGTAAAGAGAAAAGAATATATTGGTATCAGGATAAATGTGATGTGAAAACTTAGCTCCGTATTCAAAATACTTAACAACGCCAAATCCTAGCCCGCATATAATTGTAATAAGGATAAATAACCCAGCCATCATCTGCTTACCTTTTTGTACGGCAGTAACAGCTATAGCCATCGTTAAACTACTAAAAATTAATATACAGGTGTTTACTGCTCCCATTTCACGGTTAAGTTCTTGGTGGGATTCTAAGAACAGTTCCGGGTACTTTGCTCTGAAAATTGCGTAGGCAGCAAATAGACCGCCAAATAGCATAATTTCTGTTCCCAGAAATAGCCACATACCTAATTTTGACGAGCTGTACTCCTGTTGCGGTGTCATATGAAGGCCATGGCCTTCAGTGTGTTCCATGTTTGCCTGTTCCATTTTAAGCATCGACCTCTTTCTTTTTACCATAACCATAGGTCCAATCGGTTACTGTAGGAATTTCTTCAAAATTTAAAGTTGGTGGTGGTGAAGGTACCTGCCATTCCAGGGAGAGTGATCCGTATGGGTTTTGAGGCGCCTTTTCTGCACTAAAAAGTCCTTTTATAAGATTAACTGTCATGATTAGAAGACCTAGACCCAGGATCCAAGAGCCATAGGTTGATAATGCCATAAGAGACTGAAATTCTTCCGGATACGTAGCGTATCTTCTAGGCATACCCTGAATTCCCAAGAAAAATTGAGGGAAGAACGTAACGTTGAAGCCAACGAAAATCAGGAACCAAGCGAGTTTAGCTACAGACTCGTTAAACATCTTGCCAAACCATTTTGGATACCAGAAGTGAAGAGCCCCTAAGAACCCCATAACTGTCCCACCAACCATCACATAGTGCATATGAGCCACTACAAAATATGTGTCATGCAAATGAATATCTGCGGCCAACGCGCCCAAGAAAACTCCTGTAAGTCCTCCTATAGTAAATAGGAAAAGAAAACCTAGGGCATATAACATAGCGGAATGAAGCTCAATTGATCCTTTGTATAGTGTTGCAAGCCAGTTAAATACTTTAATAGCAGTGGGAATTGCAACAAGAAATGTTAAGAACGAGAATATAGTCGCAGCAGTCTCGGATATTCCAGCAGTAAACATATGATGAGCCCAAACTAAGAAGCTTATGAAGGCAATACCTAAACTTGAGTAAGCAATAGCTTTATATCCAAAAATAGGTTTACGTGCAAATACGGGAAGTATTTCCGAGATAACACCCATAGCAGGAATGATCATGATGTACACAGCCGGGTGCGAGTAGAACCAGAAGAA
>Ga0209633_10002355_pt1 | contig 18292 bp, 15 predicted proteins | sample Cruoilmetagenom1_FD_187290 | JGI IMG/M metagenome (GOLD analysis project Ga0209633, IMG submission 187290) | Oil polluted marine microbial communities from Coal Oil Point, Santa Barbara, California, USA - Sample 1 (SPAdes) (version 2) | ecosystem: Environmental > Aquatic > Marine > Oil seeps ... | reverse complement strand
GGAGAAGTAACAAAGAAGCAAGATGAACTATTTAATTTGCTTGGAGTAAATAATCCCGCCTTGTTATAATTTGGCGGGAATTTAGGATTTATTGATAATATACAATTAGATGAAAAAGCATATTCCCTTTATAATTTGATTGTTAATTTAGCGAGACTTTTTAATATGGAAATAATTGCTGAAGGTGTGGAATGTATAGAGCAATTAAACATTATTAAGGAGAACAAAGATATAGTTATTCAAGGATTTTATTATAGTAAAGCAATAAAACTAGAGAAATTTGAAAAATATTTACAAAAAAATTTTTTATGATTATAGATGAGTAGTATACTTTAGTTTAATTAATGAATTCCTTGAGAAGAATTTTAAAACGGCGTCAATTAATCAAATTAGTAAAAAATCCGGATTAATTGCAGATGTACTCTATTACTATTTTGAATATACCGTGGGAGAGTTTTGGAATGAATTGGGAGATTTTACTGAAATTTTTAATACCGTTAGATATTGGAATGAAATTGAAAAATTAGTAAATAAAAGACTGGAATTAACAATATCACATCCGAAATATGCAAAATTATTAAATAGAATTTTGAATTCTGATGATCCAATTGAAAAAGAGGCAAAGATAAATTTTTAGAAGTGTTTTTAGATATATTTGAATATGGTTTTAATAATGGATATATAAGAATTGATTTGCCTAAGGAACTTGTTTTCAATATTCATTTTAATATGATTTTATGTGTTAATAAATGGAGTTTAGACCAACAGTCATTTAAAAATGATGAAATATGAAAAAAATAGTTGTTATTTCTGGTAGTGGAAATAAAAATGGAATTGGAATAAATACTTTAAAAATGTTTAAAGAAAATTTTGATGAAAAAGAATATGAATTTGAAATTATTCATTTAACTGATTATTATTTAAATCCATGCAAAGGTTGCACAATGTGTTTTAAAAAAGGAGAAGAATATTGTCCTTTAAAAGATGATGTTTCAAAAATTGTCAATATTATTGATGATTCTGATGCAATTATAATAATTTCTCCAATATATGCAATGAATATATCAGGATCTTTAAAAACATTTATTGATAGGACGTCATATGCGCTTCATAGACCGCGTTTTCAAAATAAATATGCTTTTATTATTACTACAACAGATGGTGCTGGTATAAAACATGTAACAATGTATCTAAAATATATGCTAAATGCATATTTAATCAATTTTGCAGGATCACAAGGTGTGTATTCATATTTATTTAAAAATGATGAGAATTATAAAATTAAATTAAAAAAAGAACTTATGGAAAAAGCAAAGAAATTTAAAGCTGAAATTAATCGTGGCAAAGAGTATCAACCTTCATTTATGCAATTAGCAAGGTTTAATGCGTGGAGAGTAAAAGGCATTATGTCAAAAGATAGTTATTTAAAAGACTCTAGTTATTGGGAAGAAAAAAAACTCCTTGAAGCAGATTATTTTTATCCTATAAAGTTAAATAATTTTAAAAAAGTACTTTTAAAATTAATTTCGAAACGAATAAAATCATTACTTTCTAAAAAGATAAAATAAGCATATCGCTATGATATGCTTATTTCATCTTTTAAATTAATTTCTTTTTTATTATCTTTTTTATCAACCATAAAATTAAAAAATAATCCTAAAACAATTATACTAACTCCTATTATTTTATTTGAATTAACTGAATGATTTACTAAAAAATCAATGATAATTCCTGTTAACAATTGTCCAACAAATATAAGTAAAGAAGTATATATTGCCGGTATTTTAGGAATTACTAAATTTGTAATTATAACAATAAAAACGGCTAAGAATCCACCTAGAAGTGCCCATAGAGGAAAACTTATAAATGCTAAAGATTGATTATTGAAGAAAAAGAACATGACTAATGAAACCAATAATCCTGTAATAAAATTTACAAGTGTAGATTGTGCTGTTCCTACATATTTTGCTAAAGTAGAATTTGTAACCATAGAAATAATTGTGAGTGTTCCAGCAATAAATGCTAAAATATAATACATAAAAACCTCCTCTTAATTAATTGACATTATAATTGTACCTATGAAAATTAATGATAATCCAATTAATTTTTTTACATCAAATTTATGTTTTTTTAATCCTAAAAGTCCAAAACTATCTATTATTAGTGACATTACAGTTTGGCCAAATAATCCAAGTGCAATCGTTAATGAAACACCAATATTCATAAAACAAATATTATTAAATGAAACTAAAATAACGCCTATAGCTCCACCTAAAAATAAATAGAATGGAATTTTATTATTTATTAGAATTTTTTCTCTTTTTAAAATAAGATATAAACTTATTGTTATTAATCCTATTGTATGAATTATAACTAGTGTTGTTGAATTTCCAAAATACCCAGTAAGTGTACCATTAAAGAAAATCATTGCTGCAACCAAAATTCCAGCAAATACTGCTCCTAATTTATACATATAAACCTCCCTCTTTGTATAATAAGATTAACATAAAACTTCTTTTATTAATATGACATTTGTCATATAATTAATTAAAGGTGGTAAAAATGGAAAAATACTTAGATTATTATATTAAAAAATTTAACTTAAATATTATTAATCATGCGGATATTAAAAAGCATGTTAGATTATTTGTTTTTAATAAAAATGAATATATTTATCAAATGGGTGAAAAAGTTGATTTTTTTTATTTTTTGGTTTCGGGAAAAACAAAAGTTTTCACAATAGTTGAAAATGGAAAAGCATTTTTACTTAAATTCTATGAACCTTTAACAATGATAGGAGATATGGAATTTGCAAATGAAAATTATAATTATGCATCAACTAATATTATGGCGCTAAATGAAGTGCATTGTATTGGAATACCAATTAAAATATTAGAAGAAAAATATGGGAATGATATAGAAATTTTAAAGTTTTTTAATAATGAATTATCAAAAAAATTAAGAGAACTTTCAATTTCAAGTTCAATTAATTTGCTTTATCCGCTTGAGAGTAGATTAGCAAGTTATTTGATTTATCAGGTTAATGATGAATCAAATGAATTTATACTTGTAGATAAATTAACTGATATTTCAGATTTACTTGCAACTAGCTATAGACATCTATTAAGAGTGATTGAAGAATTTCAAAGAAAAAATTTAATAATAAAAAATAAAAATGTTATTAAAATAGTAGATATGAAAAAATTGAAAGGAATTTCTAGAGATTTATATAAATAAATTTAAGATGTATTAATAATTAGAAGTTTTTGATATAATTAAATTATAATGGAAAGGGGGATTTAATGGAATTTAAATATTTATTAAAAGAAAATTTTGAAACAGATATTTTTCTATTCCATAGAGGAGAATATTATAAAAGCTACGACTTTTTAGGATGTCATAAATACATTTTAGATGATATTGAAGGATATAGATTTATTGTATGGGCACCTCATGCTAAAAAGGTTTCAATTGTTGGTGATTTTAATGACTGGAAAGGATTCACTTTAGAAAGATTTGATGAAAGTGGATTATTTAATATTTTTATTTCAGGAATTGAAGAAAATGAAATTTATAAATATGAAATTAAAACATTTAATGATGAAAAATTATTGAAATCTGATCCATATGCATTTTATTCTGAAATAAGACCAAATACTGCTTCAAAGATTTTTGATATTGAAGGCTTTAAATGGTCAGATACAAGATGGATAAATAAAAGAAAGAAAACTTCAGTTTATGAACTTCCTCTTAATATTTATGAAATGAATATTATGTCTTGGAAGAAAATAAGCGAAGAAGATCCACTTAGTTATAATGATTTATCTACTAAATTAATTGAATATCTTAAAAAAATGAAATATACACATGTTGAATTTATGCCATTATATGAACATCCATTTGATGGTTCATGGGGTTATCAATTAACAGGTTATTTTTCAATTACCAGTAGATATGGTACTCCTAAAGAATTTATGAATCTTGTTAATGAGCTTCATAAAAACAATATTGGTGTTATAGTTGATTGGGTTCCATGTCATTTTTGTAAAGATGCACATGGTTTAAGATTATTTGATGGTTCACCACTTTTTGAACCAGTACTTAAAAATCATGCTGAGAATTATCAATGGGATACTTTAAACTTTGATTATTATAGGCCTGAAGTATCACAGTTTTTAATATCATCTGCAATGTTTTTATTTGATTATTTTCATATTGATGGAATCAGAGTTGATGCAGTTAGTCAAATGTTATATAGAAATGATGGAAATGTAAATGAAGGTGCTGTAGAATTTACTAAAAAACTAAATTCAAAAGTTTTTGAAAATTTTGACAATATTATGATGATTGCTGAAGAATCAACTGCATGGCCATTAGTAACTGCACCTGTAGATGCAGGTGGATTAGGTTTTAATTTTAAATGGAATATGGGTTGGATGAATGATATTTTAGAATATATGGAATTAGATCCAATATATCGCAAATTCCATCAAAATTTAATAACATTTTCAATTGCATATTGTTTTAGCGAGAACTTCATTTTACCTTTATCACATGACGAGGTTGTTCATGGTAAAAAATCATTACTTAATAAAATGCCTGGAGATTATTGGCAGAAATTTGCGAATTTACGATTATTATTTGGTTATTTAATGACACATCCTGGTAAAAAATTATCGTTTATGGGAAGCGAATTTGCTCAGTTTATTGAATGGGATGAATGGAAAGAACTAGATTGGTTTTTAATTGAAGAGCATGAAAAACATAGAAAAATGCAGGTTTATGTAAATGATTTAAATAAATTTTATTTAAAAAATAATGAACTTTTTGAAATTGATTTTTCATATGATGGCTTTGAATGGATTGATCATAGAAATAATGATAATAGTGTAATTATATTTATGAGAAAAAATAAAATAGGAGAATTTTTAGTTATAGTGCTTAATTTTACTCCTGAATTATTAAATAATTATAGAATTGGAATTCCTGAAACAGGTAATTATAAAGAGGTATTTAACTCTGATAAAGATAAATATGGAGGAGCTAATAATATCAACAAAGGGAATATAAAAAGCGAAAAAATTTCATTTCATGGTTTTAAACAGTCAATAACAATTACTGTACCGCCATTAGGTATTAGTATTTTAAAGATAAAAAAGGGGGGAAATAATGATTAAAAAAGAGATGGTAGCTTTAATTTTAGCTGGTGGTCAAGGGTCAAGACTTAAAGGGTTAACAAAAAATCTTGCAAAACCAGCAGTTCCGTTTGGTGGGAAATATAGAATTATAGATTTTCCTTTAAGTAATTGTTCTAATTCTGGTATTGATACTGTGGGTATATTAACACAATATCAACCTTTAGCTTTAAATGCTCACATTGGAATTGGAAAACCTTGGGATCTTGATAGAACACGCGGAGGGGTAAAAATATTACCACCATATATGTCTGAAGAAGGTGGAAGATGGTTTAAAGGCACTTCAAATGCGATATTTGAAAATATTCATTTTGTTGATACTTATGATCCAGAATATGTTTTGATATTATCTGGTGATCATATTTATAAAATGGATTATATGAAAATGTTAAAATATCATAAAGAAAAAAAATCTGAAGTAACTTTAGGTGTAATTGAAGTTCCATGGGAAGATACTTATAGATTCGGTATTCTTAATACTGAAGAAAATCTGAAAATATATGAATTTGATGAAAAACCTAAAAATGCAAAAAACAATTTAGCTTCAATGGGTATTTATATTTTTAATTGGAAAAAATTAAAAGAATATTTAATTAAAGATCAAGAAAATCCAGATACTAATTATGATTTTGGAAAAGATATTTTACCTAAAATGTTAAATGATGGCAATGATATGTATGCATATGCTTTTGATGGATATTGGAGAGATGTTGGAACTTTAGAAAGTCTTTGGGAAGGCAATATGGAGATGCTTGAAAAAGATTCTCCTTTAAATATTCATGATAGAACATGGAAAATATATTCAAGGAATGCTAATTTACCACCACAAATTATTACAAATAATGCAAATGTTAAATCATCTATGATTAATGAAGGTTGCTATATAGATGGAGAAGTTAATAAATCTGTTATATTTCCAAATGTAAAAGTAGGAAAAAATGCACAAATTATTCAATCAGTTATAATGCCTAATGTAGTAGTTGAAGATAATGCAGTAATATATAAATCAATTATTGGAACTAATAGTGTTATTAAAGATGGCAGCGTTGTAGGTGATAAAGAATTAAAAGAAATAACTTTAATTTCTAATGAAGATAATGGATTGTTTGAATAATTCGGAGGTGATTATATGAAAAACTGTTTAGGAATAATAAATTTAAGTGAAGAAGAGATGCAAATTCAAGAATTAACAAGTGTAAGACCTATTGCAGGATTGCCTTTTGCAGGCAGATATAGAGTAATTGATTTTATGTTATCAAATATGGTTAATGGTGGAATTCATAATATTGGAATATTTACTCAAAGTAAATTCAGATCTTTAATTGACCATATAGGATCTGGTAAAGCCTGGGATTTAGATAGAAAGATTACAGGAGTATCAGTTTTTAACCCAGCTTTTAATTATAATAAAATAGTACAGACTCATGGTGATATTGAACATTTTTATCAAAGCCTTGATTATATTAAATATGCTAGCGAAGATTATGTGTTTCTTTCAAGATCTTATATGATTTGCAATATGGATCTTAAGAAAGCATTTGCAGAGCATTTAGAGTCTAAAAACGATATATCAATTATTTATAAAAAAGTTAAAAATGAAGAGAAATTTTATGGTTTAGATACATTAAATATTGGAATGAATAAATTACTTATAAGTATTGGAAAAAATACTGGTAAAAAAGAAAAAATAGATTTATCTATGGAAATGTATATTATGAGAAAAGATATTCTTGTTAGAATTATTGAAGAATCTGTTGAATCAGGAAATTCAAATTATTTAAAGCAAGCTTTATTTCAAGAATTAGTTAATTATAAAGTTGGAACGTGTAAATATGATGGATATTTAGCCTGTATAAATTCGAATAAGAATTTTTATGATGCAAATATGGATATGTTAGATATGGATATTTATAAACAATTATTTAATAATGAAAGACCAGTTTTTACAAAAGTAAAAGATGAGCCATCTACTATTTATAGAGAAAACTCTGATGTTAAAAATTCATTAGTTGCTAATGGTTGTGATATTGAAGGTGAAGTTAAAAATTCAATTATTTTTAGAGATGTTCATATTGCAGAAGGAACTAAAGTAACTAATAGTATAATAATGCAAAGAACAAAAATTGAAAAAAATTGTTCGTTAAATAATGTAATATTAGATAAATATGTTGTAATATCAAAAGAAAATATTTTAGCTGGAGATAAAAAAATACCTTATATTGTAGGTAAAAATTTAACTATTTAAGAGGTGATAAAATGAATAAAATTCTTTTTGTTGCATCTGAAGCAAGTCCGTTTATTAAAACTGGTGGGCTTGCTGATGTAATGTATGCATTACCTAAAATTCTTGTTAAAGAAGGAATGGATGCAAGGATTATTCTTCCATTATATGGAAAAATAAAAATGGAGAATCAAGAGTATCTTGAATTTGTAAAAGATTTTTCTATAACTTTGAACTGGCGTGTAAAGCATGTTGGATTGTTTAAAATTGTTAATGAAAATGTAACTTACTATTTTATAGATAATGAATTTTACTTTAATAGAGGTGAAATTTATAATAGCTATGGTAAAGATGATGAAGGCGAGAAGTACGCATACTTTAATAAAGCTGTTTTAGAATCAATAAAGTATATGGATTTTAAACCGGATATTATTCATTTAAATGATTGGCATACTGGAATGATTCCTTTGATTTATAATGAAAAATATAAAAAGTCAACTGAATATTGTTGTATGAAATTCGTTTATACTATTCATAATTTAAAATATCAAGGAGTTTTTAATAGTAATTTATTAACAGATTTACTTGAAATTGATTCATCCTATTTAAATAGTGATGATATTGAATTTTATAATCAAATTAATTTTATGAAAGCAGGAATTTCATTTTCTGATGTAGTTACAACTGTAAGTGAGACTTATGCAAATGAAATTGCTTTTCCATATTATGGTGAAAAATTAGATGGTGTGTTGAGAAAAAATAAGTTCAAATTAAAAGGAATTATAAATGGAATTGACTATGATGAAAATAATCCTGAAAAAGATAAATTAATTTATAATAATTATAATAGTGAAAATTACCAAAAAGAAAAAGTAAAAAATAAACTTTTATTACAAAAACAGATGGGTTTGAAGCAAGATGAAAATATTCCTATGATTGGTATCGTTTCCCGATTGACAGAAATGAAAGGCTTCGATATAATAAGACATATTTTTGAAGAGTTAATTAGTTATGATATTCAATTTGTTTTAGTAGGAAATGGTGAAGAAAATATTGAAAATAGTTTTAGATATTTTGAAAACAAATACCCTGATAAAGTAAGATCGAATATTATGTTTTCAAATGAATTAGCACATAAAATATATAGTGCAGCAGATATTTATTTAATGCCATCTAAATTTGAGCCTTGCGGTTTAAGTCAATTAATCGCTTTATGGTATGGAACAATCCCCGTTGTTCGTGAAACAGGTGGTTTAAATGATACAGTTGAACCTTATGATATTTATAATAATACTGGAAACGGTTTTACTTTTAAAAATTATAATGCACATGAGTTATTGTTTTCTATTCAAAAAGCATTGTCCCTTTATGATGACAAAGAAAAATGGAATCAAATGATATATAGAGCAATGATTTCTGATAACAGCTGGAAAAAATCTGCAAAAGAGTATATAAAAATTTATAAAGAATTAATAGATATTAATTCTTAGGAGGTAAGAATGAAAATTTCTAAAAAAGAATTTAAAGAGGATTATTTAACCAAATTGTCACAGGTTAGTATTAAAAGCTTTGAAAATACATCTGAATTACAAAGATATCAAGCTTTAGGATTATTAACACGAGATTATATTAGTAAATATTGGTTAAAAACTAGAAGAGAAACAAGAGACGAAAATAAAAAAGAAGTATATTATTTTTCAATTGAGTTTTTAACAGGAAAATTTTTACTTAATAATTTAAAAAACTTAGATATTTACGATGAAGCAAAAGAAGCTTTAGATTCAGTAGGTATTGATATTGTTGAATTAAGTAAGTTTGAAAGAGAGCAAGGTCTAGGTAATGGTGGTTTAGGAAGATTAGCTGCATGTTTTTTAGATTCATTTGCTTCTTTAAATTTAGCTGGTCATGGAGTAGGTATAAGATATAGATTTGGATTATTTAGTCAAAAAATTGTTGATGGATATCAAGTTGAATTTCCAGATAAATGGTTAACTAATAGAAATGTCTGGGAAGTAAAAAAACTTGATGAAGCCGTTGAAGTTAAATTTGGTGGGAAAGTAGATTATACAGGAGATGATAAAACATTATCATTTAAATATGTAAATTATGATTCTGTATTAGCTGTTCCTTATGATACACCAATTGTTGGATATCATAATGATGCTGTTACAAATTTAAGACTTTGGTCCGCAGAAGCAATTAAAAATGATTTTGATTTAAGTAGATTTTCACAAGGTGAATATATTAAAGCTTTTGAAAGAAAAAATAATGTTGAATCTATCACACAAGTATTATATCCAAATGATTCATATGAAGAAGGAAAAACTTTAAGACTTAAACAATCATATTTTTTAGTTTCAGCTGGGCTTCAAGATATTGTTAGAAAATATAAGAAAAAAAACAGATCATTAGCTGATTTTTATAAATATGTAGCTATTCAGATTAATGATACTCATCCTGCATTAGCAATCCCAGAATTAATGAGAATTTTAATGGATGAAGAAAATTTTTCGTGGGATTTAGCATGGGACATTACTATAAAAACATTTGGTTATACTAATCATACTCTTTTAGCAGAAGCGCTTGAAACATGGCCTGAGGGGATGATGAAATATGTAGTTCCAAGAATTTACATGATTATTAAAGAAATAAATGAAAAATTCTGTAGAAAATTATGGGATGATTATGGAATTCAAGATTTCGATAAAATATCAGATATGGCAATTATTGGTGATGGATATGTTAGAATGGCACATTTAGCAATAGAAGGTTCACATAGTGTTAATGGTGTAGCAAAACTTCATACAGAGCTTTTAAAAACAAGAGCTCTAAGTGATTTTTATGGTATTTATCCAGAAAAATTTAATAATAAAACAAATGGTATTACTCATAGAAGATGGATTATTAATTCAAATCCTAAATTAACTGATTTGATTACAAAATATATTGGTGAAGAATGGAAAAATGATACTTATTTAATGGAAAATATTTTAAAATTTAAAGATAATACTGAATTTAGAGATGAACTATATGCAATTAAACTAGAAAATAAGAAAAAACTAGCTGAATATATTTTAAAAGAGCAAAATATTATTATTGATCCTAATTCTATTTTTGATATTCACGCTAAAAGACTTCATGAATATAAAAGACAAACTTTAAATATTCTTCATATTATGGCGCTTTATAATGATTTAAAGAAAAATCCAAATTTAAATATTCATAATAGAACATTTATTTTTGCTGCAAAAGCTGCACCAGGATATTATATGGCTAAACAAATTATTAAGTTAATAAATACTGTTGCAGATGTAGTAAATAATGATAAAGATATTAAAGATAAAATTAAAGTTGTATTTTTAGAAAATTATAGTGTTACTTTAGCTGAATTAATTATTCCAGCATGTGATGTAAGTGAACAAATTTCTACTGCATCAAAAGAAGCATCTGGAACTGGAAATATGAAATTTATGATGAATGGTGCTGTTACAATTGGTACTATGGATGGAGCTAATGTTGAAATTAATGATTTAGTTGGAAATAAAAATATGGCTGTCTTTGGTCTTACTAAAGATGAAGTATATGAATATTATGCAAATAATACTTATAGATCATATGATTATTATAAAAATGACCCTAGGATTCAAGAAGTACTTGATCAACTTATAAATGGATTTTTACCTAATGGATTCGATGAATTTAAAATCATATATGATTCATTAATAACTCATAATGACCCATATTTTGTTTTAAGAGATTTTGATTCTTATTCAAGAGCTCAAGGTAAAATTAATAGATTATATAAAGAAAGAGGAAAATGGATAAATATGATGATAGAAAATATTGCATATTCTGGATATTTTTCATCAGATAATACAATTAAAAACTATGCAAATGAGATTTGGCATTTGTAATTAATAATAAAATTCTGTATCCCATATGTATGTGGTATAGGATTTTTTTAATTAAATGTTTATTTTATTAAAAACAAGGTAATAATAAATATGGTTATTTTAAGGGAGGATATTATGAGCATAAGAAATAAATTAGTTTTAGGAATTGGTATTGTTGTTATTATATTATTAATTTCATTAAGTTCGTTTTTTTATTTTAATTCAAAAGAAATGGTATCGGTAGAAGAGGACAATCAGGTAGGGTTAGTTGTTTCTCAAGTGTATAGTGCTATTGATGCTGAATTAGATGGAACTAGACTTGCGGTTGAAAGTATTGCAAAAAATCAAGAGATTGCAAAACTTTTTTATGAAAGAGATAGAGAAGGATTAACTAAAATGTTATTACCTGTATTTGAATCAATTAAATCTGATGTAGCACAGTTTCAATTTCATTTACCAAATTCAGATTCTTTTTTAAGATTACATAAACCAGAAAAATTTGGAGATAGTTTAAAAGGTTTTAGATTTACTGTTAATGAAGCAAATTCAAAAAAAGAAACAATTATGGGACTTGAAGAGGGTGTGGCAGGATATGGATTAAGAGTTGTAGCTCCAATGAGTTATGATGGTAAACATATTGGTAGTGTTGAATATGGAAGGAAATTTTCAAGTGGATTTTTAATGAAATTGAAAGAGTCTCTTGATGGCGAATTTTTTCTTTACACTTTAGATCAAACAAAAGAGAATTATGCAGAAAATAAAGGATTATTAGGATCAACTTTAGAAAACGACAATTATTATATTGAAACTGATAAATTAAGTGAAATTGCTAAAGGTGATGCTATTACATTATTTACTGATGACAATTTAAATACAGTAATAATTATTCCAGTAACAGATTTTGGTGGAAAGGTAATAGGATATATTAAAAACATTAAATCAAGAGAGTTGATTGTGGATACATTATCAGCACTAAAAAGAAATGCAATATTAATTGGAGCATTTGGAATGTTATTAGTATTAATATTTATATTTTTTATAGTTACATTACTTATTAAACCTTTAAATGGTTTAGTAAAAGGAACAAAGAAAGTTGCTGATGGAGATTTAACAGATAAATTTGAAACTAATAGAAAAGATGAAATTGGTGAACTATCTAATTCATTTGACAATATGCTAGATAAATTAAAATTAGTTATTGGTGAAACAAAAGATGCTACAATGGTTCTTGATGAATCAGTTGTAACTGTTTCACAATTATCTGAAAATAACTTAAATACTACTACTGAATTAGCTGATGTTATTGAAAACATGTCAAAAGAGGTTGAGGAGCAAGTATCTTATGTAAAGAAAACTGGAGAAATTGTTGATTCTGTTGCTTATTCAGTTAATGAAATGTCTTCAAATACTGATGGATTGAGAAATTTAATCGTATTAGCTGGAGATGTTGCAAATGAAGGTGCAGGTAAATTGAAAGATGTAAGTTATCAGATGGATTTAATTTCTAAAAATGCGATAGATACAAGTGAAAATATTCAAAAACTTAATCAAAGCTCAAATGAAATATCTCAGATTATTGGACAAATTTCAGATATTTCAGATCAAACGAATTTATTAGCATTAAATGCTTCTATTGAAGCTGCTAGAGCTGGAGAACATGGGAAAGGATTTGCCGTAGTTGCAGATGAAGTTAAGAAATTAGCTGCTGAAACTTTAGAAGCAGCATCACAAATTGCTGGAATAATTAATTATTTTAAAGCAAATATTGAAAAAACTGTAAGTTCAATTAATATTGTAACTGATGATGTTAAAAAAGGTAAGAATTTAGTTGATGAAACCAATATATCTTTTAATAAAATTACTGATTCAATGACTACAAGTATAGATAATATAGAAGAATTTGCTGAAGGCGTTGTAGGAGTTTTAAGCACTTCTAAAGAAGGCCAAAAAGCAGTTTCTGACATTGTTGAAATAATTGAAAGCCTTGCAGCAAAAATTGAAGAAGTTACAGCATCTGTAATTGATGAAAAAGAAGCTATTGAACAAATGGATGATGAAATGTCAAAATTTAGTGAGTTATCTAAAAATTTAGAAGAAATCGTTGCTATATTTAAACTTTAAAATTTTGCCCTATAAGGGCATTTTTTTTTGCAAAGAATTTTATAAAAACTTAATAAATAGTTTGAGAATTATTAATATTGAAAGTTTAATATATAAATATTAGAGAAAGTGAGGCATATATGAATGAAATACCTGAATTAAAAGAAAAAAAGAATTTATTAGGAAAATTTTCAAATATTTTTATTGAAAGATACAGAGTGGCATATTTAGTCGTAATTGCAGTATTGATTGCAGGAGGATTATTTTATCAACAGTTACCAAGAGAGTCGTTTCCAGATGCATCATTTAATGCTGCAGTAGTATATTCAGTTTATCATGGAGCATCGAGTGAGGATGTTGAAAAAATAATTGTTGATCCTATTGAAAAAGTACTAAATAGTATTGATGGAGTTAATAAAATTACTTCTACTTCAAAAGAAGGACTTGGACAAGTGGTAGTGCAATATGATTTTGATAAAAATGCTGATGATATGTTAAGAACATTTCGTTCAGAAATTTCAAAATTACGATTTCCAGATAGTGTAACTGATCCAGAAATACTTGAATTTACTACTTCTGAAATACCTGTATTTAGATTTGCTATTACTGGAGATTATGATATGGCAACTCTTAAAAATATTGGAGAAGATTATAAAGAAAAATTAGAAGGAATAAGTGGTGTAACTAAAGTTGATTTAGTTGGTGGTTATGATAGAGAAATAAGAGTTGAATTTGACTATGAAAAAATAAGTGATTATGGACTTAATTTAAATAGTGTAAAAAATTCAATAGATACAACAAATATTAATCTTCCTGCTGGAAATAAATCATTAAATGATGAAAATTATTCAATTAGAATTAATGAAGAGTTTGAATCGATTGAAGAATTGAAGAATTTAGTAATAATGTCAAAAGGAAATACGACTGTTAAATTAAAAGATGTTGCAAAAGTATCAAATTCATATGCTGATGTTGATAGTTATTCAACTTTATATGTGAAAGTAAAAGGTAAAGAAGATCATTCAAATCCAGCAGTTTATTTATCAGTTTATAGAGATGGTGGAACTGATACTGTAGGAATTTGTAATGAAATAAAAGAAACTATTGTAGATGGCAAAGGTGTATTTTATCCAAATGATATGATGTTTTATATTACACAAGATGATGCTGTTCAAGTAGAAGAGGATTTAAACGGAGTACTAGAAAATGCATTTAGTGGATTATTAGTTGTAATTGTAGTATTATTTTTATTCATTGGATTTAGAGAATCACTAATTGTTGCTACGGTAATTCCATTGTCATTATTAATTAGTATAATTATCATGCATTTTTATGGACTTACATTTAATGAACTTACTTTAATGGGATTTATTATTGCACTTGGTATGCTTGTTGATAATGCAATAGTAGTTATGGAAAACATTGATAGACTACGAGATGCGGGTTTAAGTAAACTAGACGCTGCAAAAGCTGGTATTAACCAAGTAGCTCCTGCTGTATTAGCAGCTACTTTAACTACTGTAGTAGCATTTATACCATTAGCTAATTTGTCTGGTGCAATGGGGCAAATGATAAAGCATTTACCACTTACAATTATTTTTGTATTAGTAGCCTCATTTATAGTATCATTGGCAATTACACCTGTTTTATCTAGTAGATTTTTATCAGAATATAAAATATCTGATCGTGAAAGAAAAAATAATTTTATTAGTAAATTAATGAAATATGGATCTATAGTATTAATATTTATATTATCACTTTATGCATTTCAAATTGATGATAAATTTGGTATGGTTGCATGGGTAATAGCAATAATATTTTCAGGTTTAATGTTTTTTAAACAAATTTACCTTGATAGAAGTTCTGAAAAATTAGATGAACATAATTTAATTAAAAAATATGAAAAATTTCTTTTTAAAATAGTAAAGAGTAAAGGTAAAAGAACTTTAGTTATAATAATGAGTGTTATAGTATTTATTATTAGTTTAAGCGCGATTCCATTAGGGATTATTGATTTAGAGACTTTCCCTCAGGAAGAAGCAACTAACTTTACTATTTCTATTGAAACTTCTAAAGGTTATTTATTAGAAGATACAAAAGCTGTAGTAGATGAATTTGAAAAAAAATTATTCCAATATGATGAAATTGAATCATATAATACGGATATTGGAAGTATAGCAGATAATGAAGCATCAATCACTGTTGAACTAGTAGATGAAAAGTTAAGAGATAAAGGAACTAGTGAAATTATTAATGAACTGTTAACGAATATTAAAACTATACCAGGTGCAAATGCTAGAATTTCTGAACAAAGACAACGAGGAATGAATGGAGATCCAATTAAAATAGGTCTTCGTGGTGAAAATATGGATGAGCTTAAAAAATATGCTAATATATATTTAGATGTTTTAGAAGATATTGATGGTGTCAGAGATCCATATAGTGATGCATCTAACGGATTAAGAGAAGTTAAAATAAATATTGATAAAGAAAAAGCTGCGAATTTAGGTTTAAATACTTATGGAATTGCAAATGATTTAAGAAATAGTTTAAACGGTACAAAATTAGGTGTATATAAAGGTGAAAGTGATGAAATAGATATAGTTGGTTATATAAATAATGAAAGAATTAACAGTATTAATGATTTTGAAAAAATTAATTTTAAAAATCAAATGGGTGAAATTGTTAATTTTACAGATATTTGTAGTATTTCTTTAGAAGAAGGCGTTTCTGTAATAAATCATGAATCTTTGGATAGAGTTGTTTATATCCAATCTCAAACATATCAAGGAGCAAATACTAAAAACATTATCAATGAATTTAATGAAAAAACAAAAGAAATTAATTTGCCAGAAAGTATTAAAAGATATGATGGCGGGGAAATGGAAAATTTAAATGATATGGTTAGCGATATGATTAAAAGTTTAATTATTGCATTATTATTAGTATATATTGTTTTAGCTCTTCAATTTAATTCATTATCTCAACCAATAGTAATTTTAGTTAGTGTACCATTAGCATTTATTGGTGTTGTTGCAGGATTAATAATTACTAATAATCCATTAGGAACATATGCAATGATGGGTGCAATTGCTCTTGTAGGAATTGCAGTAAATGATGCAATAGTGTTAATAGATTTTGCTAATTATTTAAGAAATAATGGTAAGGATAAATACGTTGCTATTACTGAAGCAGTAAAAACTAGATTTATGCCAGTTTTAGCAACTTCATTAACAACAATGGGTGGAGTATTACCACTTGCATTAAAAAACCCGACTTTCGAACAAATGGCATATGTAATAATATTTGGCCTATTTGCATCAACAATTCTTACTCTGTTTGTTATTCCAAATGTTTATATAATTAGTGACAATATTACAGGTGTATTTAAGAAAAAAACTAAAATATTTAATGATTAAGGAGCAAATTATGAATAAAAAAATTATAACTATAGTATTAATGCTAATTTTAACATCAGTAATGATTAGTGGATGCAAGAAAAATGAAGTGCAAAATATAGAAAAAGAAGTTGATATTATTTCAGTTACATCCGAAAAAATTTCTACAAAGGATATTGATTTAACAACTTATGCAATTGGAAATTTATCTCCAAAAGCAACTTATAATGTTGTGCCTCTTACACAAGGAAATGTAATTGAGACTTATTTTGAAGTAGGTGATAGTGTTAAAAAAGATGATATACTTTTCATATTAGATAAAGATGATTTTAATAAGAATAAAAACACTCAGTTAACTCAATTAGAGATTTCTTTAAATCAAGTTAAAATTAATTTAGATGATGCAAAGGATGCTTATGAAGATAATCAAAAGTTATATGAAATTGAATCAATTTCAACTAGTACTTTGAATCGTTCTAAGTCACAGTATGATCAAGCAAAATTACAATATGATAATGTAATTAGTCAAATTAAATCTTCAAATAATAATTTAGAGAATCAAGAAGAAAATTTGATAGTAAAATCACCAGTTGATGGAATAATTGTAAATAAATCTATTGAAAATGATATGTTTGCAACAAGTCAAAACGGATATACAATTATTAAAAACAATCCTATTATATTTAAAGCTGGTGTATCTGAAGAATATATAAATAACATAAAAATTGGTCAAAAAACTAATGTATTTATTAATTCTATTGATAAAGAAATTGAAGGGATAGTTAAATCAGTTTCATTAATTAAACAAGGGAATTCATATCCAGTAGAAATTGAAATAATTAATGATGATTTAGCATTAAAGCCAGATATGTATGCAGAAGTAAATATTAAATATGATACATTAAAAGATAGTGTTGTTATTCCAACAAAAGCTATAACTGAAATTAATGGTGTTAATTATATATATATAGTTGGTGAAAAAACAGATAATGGATTCAAAGTTAAAAGATTAAAAATTGATATAATTGGTTATGATGGAAAGTATGCTTATATTGAAAATAAAGATATATTAAATACTGAAATTGTAGTTGAAGGAAGTAGTTTTGTTAATCAAGAATCAATTGTAAATATAAAATAATAAAAAATAAATAATATAAGAAATTTTTAATGAATAAAAAATTTAACAAACTTTATCTGGTTGTAAAGAACAGATGGATGCTGTAAATAGAAATAAAAGAAAGAGCTTATGACAATTTTTGCCTATAAGCTCTTTTTATATATAAAATTTATATCATTTACTTTTATGCTTATGTGAAGCATAATATAAGTATAAAAGTAAAACGGGTGGTGATTTTATGAATTTTACGAAAAAATTGAATGAATTAATTATAATAAAAAAAGGCATTGTTTTAACAAAAGATGTTGTGGAAATTGGAATTCCAAGACAATTTTTATCGAATTTTGTTAAAGATGGGAAATTAGTTA
>Ga0209633_10002354_pt1 | contig 18298 bp, 14 predicted proteins | sample Cruoilmetagenom1_FD_187290 | JGI IMG/M metagenome (GOLD analysis project Ga0209633, IMG submission 187290) | Oil polluted marine microbial communities from Coal Oil Point, Santa Barbara, California, USA - Sample 1 (SPAdes) (version 2) | ecosystem: Environmental > Aquatic > Marine > Oil seeps ... | reverse complement strand
GCCCGTCCCTGTTTTTGCGCGCATCAAAAGCGCGGCCAGGATCGAATGATAGGCAGTGACCCCGGAGCAGATATCAGCGATAGATATGCCGGACTTCGCGGGCATGTCGGGGGTGCCGGTGATCGACAAAAATCCGGCCTCGGCCTGAATGAGCAAATCATACGCCTTGCGCCCATCATAAGGCCCGCCCGGCCCAAAGCCGGAGATCGAACAGGTGATCAGGCGTGGATTTTCGTTGTGCAGTTCGGCCTCACCCAGACCCAGCCGTTCGGCTGAGCCGGGCGCAAGATTTTGCACAAACACATCTGCGCGCGCCAGAATGGATTTCAGCGCGGCGATAGCGTCCGGCGATTTCAGATCAAGCGTCAGGCTTTCCTTGGATCGGTTGCCCCAGATGAAATAGCTGCTTTCGCCGTGAATGCGGGTGTCGTAGTTGCGCGCAAAATCGCCGCCATCGGGGCGCTCAACCTTGATCACTCGTGCACCCTGATCGCCCAGAAGCCGCGTGCAATAGGGGGCGGAAACTGCTTGTTCCAGGCTGACCACCAGAATATCGTCCAGCGGTCGCATCCCGGCACTATCCCCCAGCGGTACGGTCATCAGCCAGCCCCCGGGCCGCTGGTTTCCAGAATTTCCTCTTCGACGCGCTGCCAGATATCATAGGAAATCGGGTTCTCGCTTTCCTCAAGGATATGGCCAACCAGACCTATGGCGCGCGCCATCACACCAAAGCCACGCACGATTTTCCAGGGGAAACCGAATTCGCAGCAAATCGCGCCAATCGCGCCGGTGGCGTTGATCGGCAGCATCTTGCCTGATCGTGCCTCTGCCTCGATCTGGATTTTCTGCATCAGGGCGACGTATTCACCGGATTTGCCATTCTCAGCGGCAATTTCGAACAATCGCGGCGTGCGCGGGTCAACGGGTTTATGTACCGGATGCCCCAGCCCCGGCACAATGGCCTTGCGGGCGCGGAAACTGGCCACCGTTTCAACCGCCAGCGCATCCAGACCGACCCCGGTTCCCAGCTTGTCCTGCGGCAACGCCTCGTAGAGCATCTTTGACGCACCTTCCATCGAGCCAACAAACACCGTGCCCAGCCCGCAAAGACCTGCCGCAACCGCCGCCTGCAACGATTCCGGTGCACCCATATAGGTCATTCGTGCAGCAATCGCCGACGGGGTGATCCCATGTTCGACCAAGGTAATCACGATGGCATTGAAAACCTTCGATTCCTCGAGCGTGGCGCGGCGTCCGGTCAGTTGCAGAAACGCCAAATCACCCAGATTCATATACCCTAAGATCTCATTGGGCAGATCCAGCCCGCGCACGGAGATTTTGTCAGCTGTGCTCCAGCCAATTGTAGAGGTCAATTTATCCTTGCGTTTCCCCATCAGACCGGATCCCACGAAAACACATCGGCTGACACTTCAAGCGGCATGAAATCGGCCTTTAAAGCAGGGATCGCGTGATCGGCGATCGCCTCGGGTGTCCAGCCATCGCCGGAATGCACTGACCGGATCGGACGGGGTTGATTGATCAGGAATATCTCGTTGTTACGCACCGCAAAAATCTGGCCGGTGACGTCTGCGGCCCTGTCGGACGCAAGATAGACCGCCATCGGCGCGACCTTGGCAGGGGTCATTTGCTTGAGTTTCTCAACCCGTGCTTCCTGCTCGGGAGTGTCCACCTTGATTGACGAAATCATCCGGCTCCAAGCGAAGGGCGCGATGCAGTTTGACCGCACGTTCCAACGTTTCATATCCAGCGCGACGGATTTGGAAAACGCCGTGATGGCCAGTTTTGCCGCAGCATAATTTGCCTGGGCAAGGTTGCCGATCAGCCCCGACGTCGAGGTCATATGCACCAGCGCGCCGCTTTCTTGCGTGCGAAAGTGATCGGCGGCGGCCCGGCTGGTGTTGAAGGCGCCGTAAAGATGGACCTTTACCACTGCGTCGAAATCCTCGTAGGTCATCTTGTGAAAAAATCCGTCGCGCAGGATGCCGGCGTTGTTGACTACCGCGTCAATACGACCGAACTCCTTGACCGCCAGATCAACCATCTCGCGGGCCGCATCGGGATCGGCCACGCTGTCCGCGTTGGCCAGGGCCGACCCACCGGCGGCGGTTATTTCATCGACGACATTCTGCGCAGCCAGTTCGGTCTGACCCGTGCCCTTGAGCGATGCGCCCAAATCGTTGACCACCACCGCAGCCCCGGCGGCTGCGGCGGCCAGCGCAATATCGCGCCCGATGCCGCCGCCAGCCCCGGTCACCAGAACAACCTTGCCATCCATTATCTTGGCCATCTTTTTCTCCCTCATTTTGCCTTGCGGTACTTATCCAAACCCCCAGTATGCATCACCCGGCCCATCAAGGGAGCCCCGATGATTGTTTCGGCTTTCTGTGCGGCAAGGATCAGTTTATCCAAGTCAATGCCGGTTTCGATCCCCAGCTCGTGACACAAGAATACCATATCTTCGGTGCTGACATTGCCCGCCGCACGAGCATGGCCATGACCGGCAAAAGGACATCCGCCAAGTCCCGCAACCGAGCTTTCGAACATGTCCACACCCATGCTGAGCGCGGCATAGACATTCGCGATGCCCAGCCCGCGCGTGTCATGGATATGCATGCCGATGCGTGCCTCGGGGGCCATGTCGCGCAGCGCGCCGATCATGCGTTTGACCGCCTCGGGATTGCCCCAACCCATCGTGTCAGCGATCACAAGGATTGGCACCGGGATGTTTTCATCGGCGCACAGATCAAGGATGAAACGGAAATCGTCTAGCACCCGTTCCTGTGGAATCTCGCCTTCAAAATTGCAGCCAAATGCGGTCATCACATAAGCCGCATCAACTGTCAGCCCCTCGGCTTTGTAGAGCTTGACCCAATCGCGCTGTTTCTCGCGCATTTCCATTGACGAGGCGTTGTTGTTTTCCCGCGAAAACCTATCGGAGGGGTAGAATAGCAAGCGCGGGTCGATATCGACATCATGCGCGGTCAGCGCCTTACGAAACCCTTTGTCGTTCAGCCAAAGCGCCGTGTAATTGACACCGGGCACGCGTTTGATGCGTTGAAACAGCTCTCCCGTGTCGGCCATTTGCGGCACGTATTTCGGGCTGACAAAGCTGCCGACCTGAATACGTTTCAAACCAGTGTCAGACAGCAGATCAATGAGCTCAATACGCTGCTCAATAGGGTAAATCTTTTTCTCGATCTGGAAACCTTCGCGCGGGCCTTCCTCGTGGATTTCGACGAATTTAGAAAAATCGCTCATTTTGGTTAGCTTTCATTAGGGGCAATTTCGGCGATGGTCTGACAGCGGTCGACCATCATGCCTTTGGTTACAGAGATATTGGTGGCGATGCCTGCCGCTGCAGCCTTTATCGAAATTTCCATCTTCATGGATTCCATAACAGCGATAACATCGCCTTCGGCGACCAAATCTCCTTCAGAAACAATAACATCAACGATCATCCCGGTGAGCGGGGATTCCACCATCCGCTCGGCTGTCCCTTCGCTGCCCGCAAAAGCCAGCGGCGGGGCGGCGTGAAACAGGCGGCGGGCGTCGGCCGTGGTGATCTCGATGAAATCGCCGGTAATACGGGCTTCCAGCATCAGGGTTTCGCCGTTGTGAGTAACCCGCCAGCGCCCTGTTTCCAGTTCAAGGCAGGTCAGGAACAAAGGCGCTTCATCCGCATCAAAAACGGTGAAATACCCACCCGCCCCAATCGGGCCTACGCGCAGTTCTTCGTGCTTGGCACTCTTCTCCGATCCCATTAGGGTGACACGCTGGCCTGCCTCGACCAAAGCATCGCCTGCGTTTAGCCGCCAGCCGGTAAAGGTGGAACGATTGCTCCAAGGATTGGTGGTGTTGTCATTGCGCCCGTTGCTAACAAAAAGCACGGCTGCGACAGCACGCCAAAGGTTGGCGGTTGCGTCCGCCGGCGGCGTTGTCAGCGCGTCAAGGCGGGTGTCGATCCAGCGGGTATGCACGTTCATCCCGGCAAATTCCGGATTGCGCGCCAGCGCCGTCAGGAAACTACGGTTGGTCTGAACACCCGCAACGATGGTGTGATCCAACGCCTCGGCCAGCTGCGCCAGCGCCGTTTCGCGGTCGGCGGCGTGAACAATCAGCTTGGCAATCATCGGATCATAAAACGGGCTAACCTCGTCGCCGGTTGCCACACCGCTGTCGATGCGGATGCCCTTGGGCAGAGATAGGGTGGTGATCTGGCCGGTTGAAGGCGCAAAGTTATTCGCAGGGTCTTCAGCATACAGACGCGCCTCGACGGCGTGGCCAGTGCAGGTGATATCGGTCTGGGTGAACCCAAGGCCCGCGTCCTGAGCAATGCGCAGATGCAGCGCCACCAGATCAAGGCCGGTGATCGCTTCGGTCACCGGGTGTTCGACCTGAATACGCGGATTAACCTCGAGAAAAAAATAGTCGTCGCTCGCAACCAGAAACTCAACCGTGCCCAACCCGCGATAGTTCAAGCTCTCTCCCAGTTTCACCGCATCCGTTGCGATCTGGTCAAGCAAGGTACGCGGCAGGCCCCATGCCGGGGCTTCCTCGATCACCTTCTGGTGGCGGCGCTGCAGAGTGCAGTCGCGTTCAAACAGATGCACCACATGACCCGCGCCGTCACCCGCGATTTGCACCTCGACGTGGCGCGCTGCCGGCAGGAAGCGTTCCAGCAACATACCCTCAGACCCGAATGTGGACTTCGCCTCGCGCAGGGCCCCCTCGATGTCTTGCATCAATGTGGCCTCATTTTCGACCAGACGCTGACCGCGCCCACCACCGCCACCAACAGCCTTGAGCAGCACCGGAAAGCCCATCTCGCGCACTGCAGCGGCAATTTCTCCGGGGTCGGATTTCGCGCCGCTCGCGCCAGAGACGACCGGAACGCCCGCCGCAATCGCCGCTTCTTTGGCGCTGGCCTTGTCACCGAAACGATTCAACGTTTCGGCGGTAGGGCCGACAAAGATCATTCCCGCAGCTTCGACCGCATTGGCGAAATCCGGGTTCTCGGCCAGAAAACCATAACCGGGATGGATCGCATCGGCACCCGCCTGGCGCGCGGCGTCAAGCACAGCGTCGATCTTGAGGTAGCTTTCGCTGGCCGGCCCCGCCCCGATCAGGATGGAGCGACCAATTTCGCGCACATGCATTGCGTTTGCGTCTGCCTCGGAGTGAACACCCACGGGGGTGATACCATGCGCGCGCGCGGTGCGGGCAATTCGGCAGGCAATCTCGCCACGGTTGGCAATGAGCAATGTATTGATCTTCATGATACTCTCCTCAGAACCGGAACACGCCGAAATTGGTTTCAACTTTCGGCCGCCGCGAGGCGACATCCAGCAGCAACGCCAGCACATCGCGGGTCTCGGAGGGTTCAATCACGTTGTCGGTCCACAGGTTTGACGCAAAATTATAGGCCCCCTGGAAATCTTCGTATTCCTTTCGAACCGGAGCCTTAAAGGCTTCTTCTTCTTCAGGGGTCCATGTCTTGTCGTCGCGTGCCAAGATCTGAGCACGCACCTGTGCCAAAACACTGGCGGCCTGTTCCGGCCCCATGATTGCCGAGCGCCCCGAGGGCCACATGAACATCGCGTCCGGCTGAAACGGACGGCCCAGCATCGCCAAATAGCCGGCACCATAAGACCCACCGGTAATCACCGTATATTTGGGCACCCGGGCCGAGGACATGGCGGTGATCATTTTGGCCCCGGCCTTGGCGATGCCGGCTTGTTCGGCCTCGCGGCCGACCATGAACCCGTTCACATCCGCCAGAAACACCAGCGGAATGTCGCGCTGAACACAAAGGTTGATGAAATGCGTGGCCTTCAGCGCCGCCTCGACGAACAGCACTCCGGTGTTGGCAAGGATACCAACCTCGTGTCCATGAATGCGCGCCCAGCCGGTCATCATGGTGTCGCCATACAGCGGTTTGAATTCGTGAAAATCGCTGCCATCCACAAGGCGGGCAACAATCTCGCGGTTGTCGGTGGGCACCTTGGCATCGCGGCTGACGATGCCGTGAATATCCTCGATCGGATAAGCAGGAGGGATGGCCGCGGCAGGGGTTTTGCGGGGGCTCGATTTTTCGCCCAGATGGGAAACGATCTGGCGGGTGATGGCCAGCGCGTGGGCGTCATCCTCGGCCAGATGGTCGGTAACACCCGACACCGAGCTGTGCATTTTGCCCCCACCCAGCGTTTCGGCATCTACCTTTTCGCCCGTCGCGGCAAAGGTCAGCTCGGGTCCGCCAAGATACATAAAGCCCTGGCCGCGCACGATCACAATCTCGTCGCACAGCGCCGGAATATAGGCCCCGCCCGCCGTGCATGGCCCCATGACCACAGCAATCTGCGGCACGCCGTCCCCCGACATGCCAACCTGCTGGTGAAAGATCGAACCGAACTGGCCTTCGTCGGGAAAGATGTTGGCGATTTCGGGCAGGAAGGCCCCGCCGCTGTCGACCAACGTAGTCACGGGCAATCGGTTTTGCCACGCAATGCGCTGTGCGCGCACGTGTTTCTTGCAGGTCATGCCAAAGTAGGTGCCGCCTTTGACGGTCGCATCGTTGGCGATAATCATGCACTGGCGACCCTCGATCACCCCGATGCCGGTGATGATGCTGGCACCCGGTGGCACATCTTCATATTTCCCAAGCCCTGCCAGATCGCCCAGTTCGAGAAACGGGCTGCCTGGATCAATCAGCCGCTCGACCCGTTCACGCGGCAGCATTTTGCCCTTGGCCACATGACGATCGCGCGCTTTCTGTGGTCCACCGATGCGTTGCGCGCGGCGCAGCTCATGCAGTTCGTCCAGTTTCTCGCGATAATGCGCCTCGTTGGCGCGAAATTCTTCTGAACCTGTGTTGATCGTCGTTTTCAGCTGGGTCATGGCAGCTCCGGAAATTCTCTGAGAGTGAGCGCAACTTTTGCGGCTCCCGGCTTTTCAAACGTGTCGGCCGCGACGATTGTGACATCCGCCTTGAATACCAGTGCGTCTCGCAGGTGGGTTTCGATGGTCGATTTCAATGCGGGGTCGTCCTGGGCCGATCTGTCCGGACCGCGCTCAACGATCACTTTCAGCGCGCCCTGGGTGGTGTGGCCTTCGAAATCGGCCACTACACGCATGATCCCGTTGGTGTCGGGGATCATGTCGTTGACGATGCTGTGGATGGCGGATGGAAACACATTCGCGCCGCGCACGATCAGCATATCGTCGGTGCGCCCAACACAGCGGATTTTTGGCCCAGTTCGACCGCACGAACAGGAGGTGCCCAGAACTTCGATGAAATCCCCCGACCGAAAGCGCAACACAGGGCTGGCCTGACGGGCGATGGCAGTATAGATTATCTCGCCCTTTGCGCCCTCGTCAAAGGGGATGATTTCGCCGGTATCCGGGTCCAGAAGTTCGGTAATGATGTGGTCCATGCTGACCATATGCATGCCGGATTGATCGTCGCATTCGGCCCAATAGGCCACGCCCAGATCGGTGCCGCCCAGCATTTCGCAACATTTGGCACCCCAGAGTTCCTCAATACGGTTGCGGATGGCAGGGATGCCGCCGCCCGGCTCGCCGCCGACAATAATGCGTTCGATGCCCAGCTCCGAGGCTTTGACCCCAAGGATTTCCTCGGCCTTTTCGCCAAGGTGCAACACAAAGTTCGGCGCCCCGACGATACAGCGCGGGCTGGTGTCGGCGCAGGCGCGCAACAGCCGGTCCGCCCCGCCATCAGCGCCGATCGGCACATCAACCGCGCCCATGTATTGCAGCGCCTGCATCACCGGAATACCGCCGACAAAGCCTTTGGCCAGCGAAAACCCGTGCAGCACCATGTCACCGGGGCGGATGCCGTTGGCAAAGAAACACCGCGCCGACATTTCGTTCCATACTTCGACATCTGATTCCGTCAATGCCACATAGGACGGGCTACCGGTGGTGCCGGATGACGCCTGCATCTGAACGACGTCTTTGGGATCAGTCGCCAGATGTCGGCCAAAAGGTTTGCGCGCGGCAAGGCTTTCGCGGATGTCGGTCTTGAACGTATAGGGCAGCTTTTGCAGATCTTCGATGGTGCGAATATCGTCAAATGCGATACCGGCCTGGGCCAGAATATCGCGGTAGAAATCAGAGTTCTCTTTCAGATAGGCCATCTGCGCGATCAGGTTTTCCTCCTGGACGCGGCGCACCGCTTCCAGAGGGGCCATCTCGATGTCGTGCCAGCATTTGGCATTTGCCTTGTCCAACGCATTCGCCCGGCGGTACTGCATTGCGAATTTCATATCATCGCCCTCCATTCGCTTTTGTCCGGCTCAATAGGACCGGGGCAAACCCATGACTTTGTTGCCAATATAGCTAAGGCACAATTCCCTATTCACCGGGGCAGTGCGCAACAGGCGCATCATCGGATACATCTCGTAGATGCCGGTGTCTTCGGTGAAACCCGACCCGCCATGCGCCTGCAGCGCGGCATCCACCGCCTCGATCCCGGCTTCGGCGGCGGCGTATTTTGCCATGTTCGACGATTCCCCCGCTGGCAATTTGTGGTCAAATTCCCAAGCCGCACGGCGGGTCATCAGGCTGGCCAGTTCGACATTGGTATAGGCCTTGGCCAGCGGATGCTGCACGCCCTGATGCGCGCCGATCGGCTGGTCGAACACGTTGCGTTCACTGGCGTAAGCCACAGCCTTGTTCAGCGCGAAACGTCCGATACCGCAGCAGAGCGCCCCAAGGATGATGCGTTCGGGGTTGAGTGAATCAAACAGGATGCTGAACCCTTCGTCGACATGACCCACCACGTCCTCGGGGCCAAGATCCACATCGTCAAAGAACAGGGTCCACTGTTCTTCGGGCAGCGGGATCGAGATGCGCACCCGTTGCATGTCGACGCCCTTTTTCTTCAGATCGACGGCAAATAGGGTAAAGCCGTCGGTCTTGCGGGCCACCTGATCGTGCGGCGTGGTGCGCGCCACGACGAGGCAATAGTCCGACACATCCGCGCCGGTGATGAATGTCTTTTCGCCAGACATTGAAAACCGGTTGCCGTTGCGCTTGGCAATCGTCTTGGTTTTCATTGAGTTCGATCCGGCACCGGGTTCGGTGATCGCGAAACAAAATTGGATATCGCCCTTGCAAGCGGCTGGAAGCAGTTCTTTCTTGTGAAATTCGGTTCCGTGTGTTGCCAGATGCGCCATCGACATCGTCGGGCCGACAACCATCATCAGCAGCGGGATGCCATGGTTGGCCGTGCCCTCCATGAACAACGCCATTTCGGTCATGCCCAGTCCGGCACCGCCGTGTTCCTCGGGCACCATGATGCCCAGAAAGCCGTCATCGGCGATCTGTTGAAACATCTCTTTGGGGAACTCATGGCGGCGCGCGTGTTCCAGCCAATAGGTATTGTCGTAGCTTTGCGCCAACTGGCCGCCATATTCATAAACCTGGCGCTGCTCGTCGTTCAGGTTAAAATCCATCGTTCATATCTCCGGTCTATTGTTTGAAATCAGGCCTGCGGCGGTTTTCGAAGGCGTCCAGCCCTTCGGCCACATCCGCACTGGGCAGGGCGCGCACCGCAGCGTCGCGTTCGAGCCGCATCTGCTGATCAATCGACATATCCGCGCCTTCGCGCGCCAGTCGTTTCATTTCGGAAATACCGGGGCGCGACCGGGTTGCGATGGTCTGGCAATACTCTTGCGCCGCTGTGTGCAGATCGCCGTCCGGCACGATGTAGTTGACCAGACCCGCGTCTTTGGCTTCACCCGCCTGCAGCCAGCGGGCCGAAAACATCAGGTCCAGGGCGCGGCGTTGCCCCATCAACCGGGTCAGCCTCTGACTGCCGCCCCATCCGGGAATCAGCCCGAACTGCGCGTGCTGGTCGCCGAACTGCGCGGTTTCAGCGGCAAAACAGATATCCGCGGCCAGCATTAGTTCAATCCCACCGGCAAGGCACAGACCCTGAACCGCGACGATGACGGGCATGGGGCATTGTTCCAGTTTGCGCAGACTGTCCATGCCAAAGCCGATGAAATGGTCCAGCGCGGCCGGATCGTATAGCTTTTCCTTGACCTCGGTCAGATCGGCACCGGTGCAGAAATGCTTGCCCTGGGCGCGGATCAGAATGGCGCGCACGTCGCGGTTGGCCACGAATTCAGCGCGGGCAGCGGCAATGCCTTCGTGCACCTCCAGCGACAGGCAGTTAAACTTTTCCGGGCGGCTCAACTCGATGATGCCGACATTCCCTTCGATGGTCGCGGTTACAGGGGCGCTCATTTTGCCGCTCCTTTGGATTTCTTGTCGTATTGCAGCGCGACTCGGCCAACTTTTTCACGTGCGATCACCAGTTTTTGGATCTGCGCAGTGCCGTCGCCGATCTGCAGGCCAAGCACATCGTTGTAGCGCTGGTGATGCGGCAGGTCGGTGGTATAGCCGTAATGCCCGTGCAGGATCAGGCATTGATGGATGATCTCGCAGCAGGTCTTGGGGAGATACCATTTGCACATCGCGGCTTCGGATGTGTGCGGCAGGTTCTGGTCGCGCAGGTTCAGCGTGTAATAACAAAGCTGGCGCATCATGGTCAGCTGAGTTTCGGCTTCGGCCAGCGGAAAGCTGACGCCCTGATACTGCGCCAGCGGCGCGCCAAAAGCCTGGCGTTCCTGCACATATGCCCAGGTTTCATCAACCGAGGCCTGCGCCGCGCCCAGACATTCCAGCCCGATCAGTGCTCGGCTGAAATCAAATCCGGCCATGATCGACCCAAAGGCGCGGTCCTGTTCGGCCATCATATTTTCTGCGGGCACATAGACATCATCGAAAAACACCGATCCCCGCCCGACAGGCTTGGTTCCGATATCGTCGAAATGGGTGCGACTGATGCCCTTTTCGGTCAAGTCGACGAAAAAGGCACTGACGCCCCTCGATCCGCCCTCGGGGTTGCTGGTGCGCGCGAAAACTACGGCTGCATCGGCCTGATCGGCAAAGCTCATCGAGGTCTTTTCACCATTCAGCCGCCAGCCATTGCCGGTTTTTTCGGCCTTGAGTTGCAGGTTGGCGGCATCCGAGCCGCCACGCGGCTCTGTCAGGCCCAACCCGATGACCGCATCACCCGAGATTACTTTTGGCACCCATTCTGCCGCGATATCAGACGAGGCATACTTGGCGACCATGCCGCCCATAAGAGACCCAAGAAGCTGGATGTAGCTGGCGTTGAAATCGGCATAGGCGATCTCTTCGACAATCAGTCCGGCGGTGACGGAACCCAAGCTTAACCCGCCAAATTCCTCGGGCAGGTCAGGGGCAATCAGGCCAAGCCCGCCCATTTCACGGATCAGATCCCGGTCGAACGTATGGCCTGAGGCCCGCTTCTGATAGCTTGGGGCCAATTTTTCACGGGCAAACCGTGCGGCGACTTCGCGAAAGGTTTTCTGATCTTCTGTTGGCTGAAACTGCATTCCTTACTTTCCTCCCAGAGAGTCGGAATTCTATCTTTGCAAAAAACCTAACAAATGTTAGAAAGCGAGGCAAGCAGTAAAGGGAGGTCGCCATGAATCAGAACCAAAAGAGAACGGGCGCGTTTGATAATTTGCTGTCGCCGCTGCGCGTTGGCGCGTTTGAGTTACGCAATCGCGTTATCATGGGGTCGATGCACACGCGGCTGGAATCCGAGCCCGATCCGATCACCAAACAGGCCGCGTTTTACGCCGAACGCGCGCGGGGAGAGGTTGCACTGGTTATCACCGGCGGGTTTTCCCCAAATAGCGAGGGGCTGCTGGAACCGGGTGGTCCGCGTATGGACGATGCCGCCGAAACTGCGACACTGCGCCCCATCTGTGATGCGGTGCACAGAGAGGGCGCACTGATCTGCGCCCAGCTTCTGCATGCTGGGCGGTACGCCAAGGTCGAAAACTGCGTCGCACCATCCCCGATCCGCTCCCCGATCAACAAATTTGTTCCCCGTGAGCTGACCCATGAAGACATCCTTCGCACAATCAATGATTTTGTCACCGCCGCCACCAATGCGCAGGCCGCCGGTTTCGACGGGGTCGAGGTGATGGGATCCGAGGGTTATCTGTTGAACGAATTCACAGTGCCCCATACCAACAAGCGCACCGACGACTGGGGCGGCAGTGTCGAAAACCGCCATCGCTTGCCGGTTGAGACCGTGCGCGCCGTGCGTGATCAATGCGGCCCGGATTTCATGATAATATACCGGATTTCTGCGGCGGATCTGATTGAAAACGGCGCCCCTGCCGAGGAAATCGCGCTGCTGGCCCAAAAGGTCGAGGCCGCAGGCGCCGATATGCTGAACACTGGTATCGGCTGGCATGAGGCACGTGTGCCGACCATCGCCTATCCGGTGCCCCGCGGGGCGTGGCGCCCTGCGGCGGCAAATGTGAAGCATGCGGTGTCGATCCCCGTGGTGGCCTCGAACCGGATCAACACGCCTGAACTGGCCGAGGACATTGTTGCCAGCGGCGATGCGGATCTGATTTCCATGGCGCGTCCAATGCTTGCCGATCCGCATTTTGTGCGCAAAACCCGCGAAGGGCGCGCGGGTGAGATCAACACCTGCATCGCCTGCAATCAGGCCTGTCTGGACTATATTTTTTCAGAGCGTGTGGCGGGATGTCTGGTCAATCCGCGCGCCGGGCGCGAAACCGAATTCCGCGACGACGTGGCAACCGTGTCTAAAAAGATCGCCGTGGTTGGCGGCGGGGCCGCCGGCATGGCCAGTGCGGCCGAGGCCGGACGGTTGGGTCACGATGTGACGTTGTTTGAGGCCGCCGGCACGTTGGGGGGGCAACTGAATCTGGCCCGAACAGCCCCCGGCAAAGACGAATTTGACGAAACGCTACGCTATTTCCGGACGAAATTGCACAAACACGGGGTGACAGTGAAACTCGGCACGACCGCCTCAGCCGAAGATTTGAGCCGCGGTTTTGACCATGTGGTGATCGCGACCGGCGTGACACCACGTATCCCGGATTTGCCGGGTATCGACCATACCAAGGTGGCTACCTATGCCCAGATCCTGTCAGGTGCGCGCAAGGCGGGTGCGCGGGTTGCGGTGATGGGTGCGGGTGGGATTGGGTTTGACGTGGCAGAGTTTCTGGTCACGGCACCGGCCGAAACAGAACAAAGCGCTGCGTTCTTTGGTGTTTGGGGCGTGGACGGGGAATTCGCCCGGCCCGGCGCGCTGAATGGTGATCCGCTGGCTCCGGTGCCCGGCACACGCGCGGTGACCGTGCTGCAACGCAAACCCAGCAAACCCGGTAAGGCTTTGGGCGTGTCCACGGGATGGATATTGCGCAACGCGTTGCGCAAACACGGGGTAAAAATGCTGGCCGGTGTCCGCTATGACCGGATTGACGATGCCGGGCTGCACATCACGCTGGATGGCAAGCCGATGAGTGTCGAGGCCGACACAATTGTCCTGTGCACCGGGCAGGAACCGGTGCGCGCGCTCTATCAGACGCTAACGGATCAGGGCGTTGCTGCCACAATGATTGGCGGCGCGAAAGAGGCCTCCGAACTGGATGCGCTGCGCGCCATCGACGAAGGGGTCAGGCTGGCGCAGACCTTCTGATCGGCCTGCCACAACAGGTTCTGCATGAAATAGGTCGGTTGGATCAACGTCCAGCCCATGCCGCTTTCTTTCAGCAATTCCTGACTTTTTGAATGCCAGATGCCAAAGGTCAGCCGGGCCTTGGGCGAGGCCCCCAGCCCGGTCGACATGACCATGTGCTGCACAGCTGCGTCAGCCGCAGCACGAATCACATTGGCCTTCCAACGCCCCATATCCTGATGCGCGGGCGTGACAAGAAACGTCTTTTGCGCGCCTTTGCAGGCCCGTGCCAGAGCGGCAGGATCGTCGAAATCCGCCACCGCAGCCGCGCAGCCCTGCGCCAATAGTGCAGCCACTCGAGAGGCATCTCTGGTCACGGCGCGCACGCGGGCACCCTTAGCCAAAAGCGCGGTGATAAGGGGCGTGCCAATCGTGCCTGTGGCGCCGAAAATAACGATCATGTCTGTGTTCCTTGCAAGGCTTCAATCGGGGCGATGGTTTCAGGGTTCTGCACCGATGACAGGTCGCCCGGATCCTCGCCCAGAAATGCTGCCCGCACGATGCGGCGCATGGTTTTCATCGTCCGGGTCTTTGGCAGGGCCCCGACGAAATGAATCTCGCGCGGGCGGAACGGTTTCGAGACCGCCTCGCCAACAGCGTCTTTCAGAAAGTCGACCAATGCGGCGTCGGGGGCAACGCCAGGAGCTGCTACGCAGACAACGACAACAGCGACACCCTTCAAATCATCCGGCGCAGCGATAGCGGCGGCGTCAATCACCTTGCCAGTCAGGGTCATAGCCGCCTCGATCTCAGGCGGGCCGATGCGTTTGCCGGCGATGTTCAGGGTGTCGTCAGACCGGCCCAGAATGTACCAGGTACCGTCGGCATCATGGCGCACCCAGTCACCGTGATGCCAAACGCCGGGGAAGGTGGACCAGTAGGTTCCCAGATACCGCGCCTTGTCCTGCCAGATTGTCGGCGTCAGCCCCATGGGTGGTTGGGTCACGACCAACTCACCGACCTCGCCCAAATCAGCCTCTGACCCATCCGGGCGAAGAACCTTGGCACCAACCCCCAACGCCTGCGTCGAGAACCCGCCCGGCGACAGCCGGTGCAACACAGTTGAGGTCAGGATTGCGCCAAACAGTTCGGTGCCGCCGGAAATGTTCAGCGGCGCGGCGCGGTGGCCGCAGATATGCGCCAGTTGCCACAGCCAGGCATCATCGGTCCAGGGCTCTCCGGTTGATCCGACGATGCGCAAGGACGACAGATCGTATCCGGCCAGCGGGGCAGGGTCGAGTGCCATGAACTGGCGCACCAGCGTGGGTGCCACGCCCATATGGCTCACTTTCTTTTCGGCAGCAATGCGCAACAGGCGGAACGGGTCGTCTGGCGTTGAGGGCGCGCCCTCGGCCAGCACCAGTGTGGCACCGGCCAGAAGAACCGAAATCAGGGTCAGCGGCCCCATCACCCAGCCCATATCGGTCATCCACAGATGCCGGTCGTCGCGCTTGAGGTCGAGACACAGAAGGAAATCGGCCGTCGCCTTGGCCTGAACTCCCAGATGTGTAAGCACAACCCCCTTGGGTTTGCCGGTGGTTCCCGACGTATAGGCGATCATCAAAGGATCGGTTGCGTCAACTGGGCTGGCCGGAAAGGTCGGATTGGCCGCGTCCATCGTTTCGTGCCAGTCCAGGTCGCGCGCTGGATTGGTGGATGTCCCCCCAAACCGGCGCAGGCTGATGACCGTCTGCACCAGAGGAAGATCGGCAATCGCGCTGACCAGTGTCTCTTCCATTGGCACCGGTTTGCCCCGGCGCGGAGCCGCATCAACTGTCAGCACGGCCCGGGCGTTGCTGTCGTTCAGGCGGGCAGTGATTGCCGGGGCGGAAAAGCCGGAAAACAGTGGCACCGCGATGGCGCCCAACCGGGCAATTCCCAGAAAAGCGGCAGCGATTTCGGGGATCATCGGCATGTAAATTCCGACGGCATCGCCGGGGCCGATGCCTCGGGTGGCCAGCGCATCGGCGACGCGGGCGCTTTGCCCGGTCAGTTCGCTGTAGGTCCATCTGCGGGTGGTTCCGTCTTCGGCCACCCAGTCAATCGCGATTTTGCCGCCAAGACCAAGGTCAATCCGCGCGTCGAGACATGTTTGCGTCAGATTGAGCCCTGCGCCTGTCGCCCAGCGGATGTTTTCGGGGCCGTCACTGATGTCACGCAGAGTGTGGTAGGGTTTTGAGAACCGGATACCGGCGAGATCAATGATTTGTGACCAGAACCAATCGGGGTTGGCGTTGGATCGACCCACTAACTCTTCGTATGTCGCCGCGCCGCAATGGCTCAGAAAACCGGCGAGATTGCTGTTCGCGCGGATATCGTCGGCAGGATCAAACATGTCGGACCTTATGAAAAAGACCGCGCCGGAGCGCTGCCAGTTGGGGAAGTATTTTCTTCAATTCACCTTTCAGGGTGCTTTAGCGTCCAATTTAATCGCCCGGCGCTCTACCCGTGCATGGACAGGCCGCCGGACACGGAAATAACCTGACCTGTGATGAACCCGGCGTCATCCGATGCCAGGAAGCAGACGATCCCGGGGTAATCTTCGGGCTGGCCCAGTCGTTTCATCGGAATGGCGCGTTTCAGGCCTTCGGCGATCTTTACGCCCGCTTCACCTTCGGCAAAGCTTGCAAACAACGCTGTGTCAGTTGGCCCAGGGGACACAGTGTTCAGCTGCACACCTTTGCGGGCCAGTTCGCGCGCGACCGTTTTGGTAAAAGCGATGATTCCGCCCTTGCAAGCCGAATAAACCGCCTCGCCGGACGATCCGACGCGCCCGGCATCCGAAGCGATGTTGACCACGCGACCGCCGCCATTCTTCACCATTCCGGGTAGCACCGCGTGATGCATATGCAGAGGCCCATAAAGGTTTATCGCAATGACCTTGTCCCACAGCGCGACATCAGTATCGAGGAACGGCTTTGCGACATCCCAGCCCGCATTGTTGACCAGAACATCGACAGGCCCGTCCGCTTCAAATGCAGTGACGGCGGTATCGACCGCGGCGCGGTCCGCGATATCAACAGTGTAGGCGCTGGCCTTCCCACCATTTGCCTCGATAAGCGACACGGTTTCGGCAGCGCCATCCGCATTGAGGTCAAACACCGCAACCTCGGATCCTTCTTCGGCAAAACGTTTGCACACTTCGCGTCCAATCCCGCTGCCACCACCTGTGACGATCACTCTTTTTGCTTGCAGTCCACGCATCTTGAAACTCCTCTCTGACCCTTGCTGTTCTGTTACGCAGGGGATAAAATCTAACATCTGTTTGAATTTATCTGCTTGATATATGAGTGTCCAGAGGTATTTATCCATGAAAATGACGCCCAAACCCCAAAACGCTGTGCTGCAAGACGGACGGCCAAGTAAGTCCGAGCAGACGCGAGAGATGATTCTCGCGGCCGCAGCCCAGTTTTTTCGCAATGAAGGCTATAATGCCGCGACCATGCGCAAGATCGCCAAAGTTGCAAATATGGAAGCTGGCAGCATCTACTACCACTTTTCGTCCAAAGAGGATATTCTGGGCGAAGTTCTGGAGCTTGGCTTGCGCCGCCTTTATGTTGAAGCGTCGCGGGTTCTGGCCGAGGCTAGAGTGCAGGACAAGGATTTCCGGCAGGTCCTGTCGGAGTTGGTTGATACGCACCTGACATTTCTTTTGTCCGAAAGCGATTTTACATCCGCCAACATTCGCAACTTTCCGACGCTAAGCGAAGAATTGCGCCAAAAACACCGCCCGCTGCGCCGGGCGTATTCCGACCTGTGGAACGGTTTTTTGACTGAAGCCCAGCAGAATGGCTCTATTCGCACCGATATCGCGATCAGGCCTGTACGCCAGTTTGTGCTTGGGGCGCTTAACTGGACGGTCGAATGGTATGATACTGATCGTTTCCCCGTCGCAACACTGTCCGAGAGGGTGACAAAGCTGCTGCTGGATGGGATGGCCACAAAAGGGCACCCCCTGGTTCTTGCTTCCCAGCATGCCCATCGACAGGTTTTTGAACCCAAAGTTGATACCAACAAGGCCGCGCGGACCCGTATGCAAGTGCTATCTGCGGCCGCGCGGATCATTCGTGATCGCGGCTACAAAGCGGCAACAATGCGTGCCATTTCAACCGAAGCCGGGATCGAAGCAGGCAGCATCTACTACCATTTCGGGTCAAAAGATGACATTCTGGACGAAGTGCTGGATCTGGGGTTGCGAGATCTGTTGGAAGGTGTCGCCAGGACCGTTTCTGACCGGGAACAGTATCCCGACGACCTGAGCAGAATAGCCGCCGCGATCGAGACACATATGGAATGTCTGTTTCAGGCCAGTGAATTCACTTCGGCAAACATTCGGATCTACGGCCAATTGCCCGGCAATGTGCGCGCTCGCCATTGGCCGGTTCGTCATGAATATGCGCAGCTTTGGGATCGCATCCTGGAAGACGCGCAGGACTCTGGTTGTTTGCGCCCGGATATCAGGATCGTCCCCTTGCGTCAGGTCATGTTGGGCGCATTGAACTGGACCGTTGAATGGTTCGACCCTGCAAAGGCGGGGCAAGAGGGGAATATCTCTTTGGCCAGACTTGTGGAAATACTGCAAAAATTGCTTCTTGGTGGGCTGTCTAAGTAAGACCATGTCGCCGCCCGCGCGCGCTGAAAAAAACTGAATCTTCT
>Ga0209633_10002353_pt1 | contig 18301 bp, 17 predicted proteins | sample Cruoilmetagenom1_FD_187290 | JGI IMG/M metagenome (GOLD analysis project Ga0209633, IMG submission 187290) | Oil polluted marine microbial communities from Coal Oil Point, Santa Barbara, California, USA - Sample 1 (SPAdes) (version 2) | ecosystem: Environmental > Aquatic > Marine > Oil seeps ... | reverse complement strand
GGCTCCAGCACCTTCATAGTTACGTGCTCTAGTATTAGATAAAATAATGGCTACAATAGTGGCTAAACTAATCATCCAAAAGAATTTAGAACCTAAAAAAGTGAACATATTTCGGGTAGTATCTGATTCAATTGATGCCACAAAATTTTCAAAGAAATTACTTAAATAACCACCTCCAAAATGTGCAAAACTAACCGTTCCAAAAGCAATAGCTGCTAATATCATTAAATCAGTAAGTGAAGGATTACGCTCTACTTCTTCAGAAAAATGGGTTACTTTTTCTTTAAGTTTTTCAATGGCTGATGTGTCTGATCCTAACCATTTATCGATTTTTTTGGAGCGACCAATACCTATTAATAGAATAGCCATCCATATATTGGCAACGACAATGTCAACAAACACCATCCCACCATATAATTTTTGATTATAACCATAAATTTCTAGCATAGCTGTTTGGTTAGCACCACCACCAATCCAACTTCCAGCCAAAGTCGATAAACCTCTCCACACTGCATCTGGACCAACGCCACCAACGGTTTCTGGTGAGACCGTCGAGATTAATAGTACAGCAATTGGTCCACCGATAACTATACCGATGGTTCCTGTAAAAAACATAATTAATGCTTTTGGTCCTAAGTTAAAGACGGCTTTTAAATCAATACTCAAAGTCATTAAAACGAGTGCTGCTGGCAGTAAATAACGACTTGATACATAATATAAGCTCGTTTTGTGTGTGAGCACTTCTCCTGCTTCATTAATTGTATGCCATTCAGGAGAAATGAGTCCTAAAGTAGTTAATAAGGCAGGAAGCATATACGCCATAAAAAGGGCAGGAATGACTTTGTAAAATTTAAACCAGAAGCCTTTTTTTAAAGAGGATGTATAAAAAATTAAGCCTAAAGCAAGCATCAAAAGACCAAATACAATGGTGTCATCGGTAAAAACAGGTATTCTATGTTCCATTTCTCAAAAGATTAGTTGACCGCTAAAATAGGAAATCCAAAAGAATTGAATGAGATTATTCAATATCTTTTAGTAATTTCGTCGGCTAACAGCACCAATAAATACATATACTAATGAAATATTTACACTACTTATTGATTCTTAGCATCTTTGCTTTTGTGTCTTGTAAAACTGCGCAACCAACGCTTGTTGAAAGTAAACCCAAATTAGACATCACGCAAATGCAAGGTGGCATGTGGGTACCTTCAGAATTAGAAGGAATGAATGAAATGGAGATGCAGTATTTAGGAAGTAAATTATCAGCATCTGATATATATGATACAGATAATCCAAGTTTAAAAGATGCCATTGTACAATTTAACGGAGGTTGCACGGGTGAAATTATCTCAGATCAAGGCTTGATGTTAACCAATCATCATTGTGGTTTTGGTCAAATACAATCACACTCAAGTGTAGAAAACGATTACCTCACTGATGGTTTTTGGGCAAAAGATATGAAGTCAGAATTAGCAAATCCGGGAGTGGTGGTTACTTTTATTGTGAGCATGGATAATGTTACAGATCAAGTATTGGCAAATACAGCTGGTTTAAAAGGAGGAGATCTAGAAAAAATGATGCAGAAAAACAGAGAAGCTATTAAAAAAGACCTCAACTTAAAATCATGGCAAGTTGCTAAAGTTAAAGAGTTTAGTAAAGGGAATGCGTTTTATCTAATTGTTAGCGAAGACTATAAAGACATTCGTTTAGTAGGCGCACCACCATCATCTATTGGTAAATTTGGTGCAGATACCGATAATTGGATGTGGCCACGTCATTCAGGTGATTTCTCGTTGTTTAGAATTTATGCGAATGCCAACAATGAACCAGCAGAATATAACGAAAATAATGTGCCTTTTAAACCCAAACACTTCTTGCCAGTTTCATTGGATGGTGTAGAAACAGGTGATTTTACCTTAGTATTTGGTTTCCCAGGCAGAACAGATGAATATCTGCCTGCTGTTGCCATTGATCAGATTGTCAATAAATTAAATCCTGACAAAATTGCTATACGTGAAGCTTCTTTGGCAATAATGGATAAATATATGCGTCAGGATGATGAAATAAAAATTCAATATGCCTCAAAATTTGCGAGTATAGCCAACTATTGGAAAAAATGGATTGGTGAAAGTCAAGGGTTGACAAAATCAAATGCGGTAGCCAAAAAGCAAACCTTAGAAAAAGAATTTCAACAAATAGTTACGCAGAAAGAGCTAACAGAATATGCCAATCTATTGGCAAATTTTGAGGATTTATATACAGAATATGGCGATGTAGCACAAGCCCGTGATTATTGGGTTGAAGTAGTATATCGTAATATAGAGTTACTCAACCTTACTTTCCAATTATATCAATTAGAGCAAACATATCATAAGAAAGGAGAAGCAGGTTTTATAGAATACAGAGATAGATTAGTCACTAAACTAGCTGGTTTTTATAAAAACTATAACGCCGATGTCGATAAAGAAATTTTTGCAAAATTGATGGCAATGTATTATAAAAAGTACCCTAATCCTGTAGCAAAATATGCAGATTTAGAAAAGGCAATGCAAGATAAAGCAAACTATGTATATACTGAATCTAAATTAACTTCTTATGAAGGATTAAAGTCAATGCTTTCTGATGATGCTGTTACGGTTTTAAAAGTGCTAAATGCAGATCCTGCTTATAAAATAGGGAAGGAATTTTCAGATAAATTCTTTAACGAAATCAACCCAAAATATTATGCGGTTAAAGAAAAGTTAGATGTGGTACAAAAACAATACATCAAAGGATTGCAAGAAATTTTCCCAACTAAAAAGTATTTTCCAGATGCGAACAGTACCTTACGCGTAACTTATGGACAAGTAAAAGGTTATGCTCCAAAAGACGGAATGCACTATTTACCAGTCTCTAATATAGACGGAATTATTGAAAAATATGAACCAGACGATTATGAGTTTGATGTCAGTCAAAAATTACAAGATTTATATGCTGCTAAAGAGTATGGATCATATGCGATGGATGGTAAATTACCTGTCAACTTTATCGGTACAAACCATACTACGGGTGGCAATTCAGGAAGTCCTGTTATTGATGCGCATGGTAACTTAATTGGTTTAAATTTTGACCGTGTTTGGGAAGGTACCATGAGTGATTATAACTATGATGCAACAATCTGTCGTAATATTATGGTCGATGTACGTTATATTCTTTTTATTATCGATAAATATGCAGGAGCTACACATTTAATTGAGGAGATGAAATTGGTTCACCCAAAACAATAGTGTAGAATTAAACACCTATTCTAATTACTAATAAATGTAAATGTCATTTTGACACGGTTTTGTGCAATGGCAATACTTTTGCTTACTAGTAAGTGATTTAAAGAAAATATAAGTAGATTATGAGTAAAAATAAAGATAACACAAAAGAGAACGAGGCAGTTGAGGATTTAGAAAAAAAAGAAAAACATACTGTTGAAAACACTGATGCTGAGGAGAATGCAGAAAATGAACCTACTGCTGAAGAATTAATAGCTCTAGAAAAAGATAAATTTTTACGTCTTTTTGCCGAATTTGAAAATTACAAAAAACGCACAGCTAAAGAGCGAATAGAACTTTTTAGAACGGCAAATAGAGAATTAATGACAGTTTTATTACCTGTTTTAGACGATTTTGACAGAGGTCTTGCTGAAATTAAAAAAGTCAACGATAAAGAGTTGAAAAAAGGGATGGAGCTCATTCAAAATAAACTAAAGAGTACACTTGAGCAAAAAGGTTTGAGTCTTATGAAGGTAAAACAAGGCGATACATTTGATGCAGATGTGCATCAAGCGATTACGCAAATACCTGCTCCTAGTAAAAAATTAATAGGCAAAATTATTGATGTTACCGAACAAGGATATATGTTAGGTGATGTAATAATTAGATATCCAAAAGTAGTGGTCGGTAATTAAAAAGTGGTATGAAAACAGATTTTTACGTAATTTTAGAAGTTACGAAGTCAGCTTCTAAAGCAGAAATTAAAAAAGCATATCGCAAAAAAGCGATACAACATCATCCAGATAAAAATCCCGGAGATAAAGTTGCTGAAGAAAAATTTAAAGAAGCGGCAGAAGCTTATGAAATATTAAGTGACGATAATAAAAAAGCTCGTTATGACCAATACGGTCATGCTGCTTTTGAAAATGGAGGTGGACATGGAGGTCACGGACACATGAATATGGATGATATATTCAGCCATTTTGGAGATATTTTTGGAGGTCATTTTGGTGGCGGTGGCGGATTCTCAGGTTTTGGAGGAGGACAACGACAAGTACGTGTAAAAGGGAGTAATTTACGTATACGTTTAAAGTTAAACTTATATGAAATCGCTGAGGGTGTCACTAAAAAAGTAAAAGTTAGACGAAAAGTTCAAGCAGCAGGTGTTACGTACAAAACGTGTAGTACCTGTAATGGTAGTGGGCAAACTACTCAAATAAAAAACACCATTTTAGGTCGTATGCAAACAGCTGCAACTTGTACAACTTGTGGTGGTGCAGGGCAGATGTTAGATAAAAAGCCATCTGGTGCAGATAGTCAAGGCTTGCAAGTGCAAGAAGAAATGGTTGAAATATCAATTCCTGCAGGTGTAACAGAAGGTGTACAGCTTAAAGTAGCAGGAAAAGGAAACGAAGCGCCAGGAGCTAATTCTCTTGCGGGTGATTTATTGGTCGTTATTGAGGAGATTGAACACGATACTTTGAAGCGAGAAGGAAGCAATATTCACTATCAATTATTTATCAGCTTTCCAGAAGCTGCTTTGGGAACCAGTAAAGAAATTGAGACAGTTAGTGGCAAGGTTAAAATAAAAATTGACAACGGCACACAATCTGGAAAAATTTTCAGATTACGCGGTAAAGGTATCCCAAGCTTAGATAGTTATGGTACTGGAGATATGTTGGTTCATGTTAACGTTTGGACACCAAAAGAATTATCTAAAGAACAAAAGAAATTTTTTGAAAAATCCTTAGATGATGAAAACTTTGAGCCAAATCCATCACATGGAGATCGATCCTTTTTTGACAAAATAAGAGATATGTTTAGTTGATTTTAACGTTTTATTAAGACGCAAGTTTTTTAAAACACTGATAAACAACAGGATAGTATATCTCTGTTAAAGTGAAAAAGCTTAATTTTATTTTGTAGTTAAAAAATTACTTTATATATTTGTACTGTTGTTAGAGCAATCTAATAACAACTTTTTCTTTTTCATAGCAATTTTTCCCACTCAGTTTTTAATTGAGTGGGTTTCTTTTTTTAGAATAGTTTCTATTTTTTTTTGATGCTATATGAAGTGTATTTTTTTTCTTTTAGAGTTATTTTTTAAAAAGATTCTTTGTATATTTGCAACGTTGTTAGAGCAATCTAATAACACTTTTTCTTTTTCATAGCAATTTTTCCCACTCAGTTTTTAATTGAGTGGGTTTCTTTTTTTAAACTCATTTTTTTTGATTCTCTAATAAAGTTTACTTTTGCAAAAGCAGATCGTCTTATCGTTCCGAATTATCGGAAAGGAAAGTCCGGGCACTAAAGAGTAGCGTAGTGGTTAAGAGCCACCATTCGTCTTAGACGAAAAGGAAAAGTGCAACAGAAAGTATGTACAGGTAATGCTGTAGTGAAATCAGGTAAACTCTACGTAGTGCAATGCCATGTATATTGAAGTTTGAGGTTAACTCGACCGATTTCAAAGGGTAGGCAGCTAGATTATATCAGTAATGATATAGCCAGATAAATGATAAGAGTCACATTACTACTGAACGAGTTTCAGGCCTATGTGATACAGAACCCGGCTTATAGATCTGCTTTTTTATTTTTTTACAATACGAGCTAATTCTTCAAGATTAACGAGACTTTGTTCGCCAGTTGTCATATTCTTTAACGTATATTGATTGTTTGCTATCTCATTGCCTCCTGCTAATACTACATAAGCTATTTGACGTTTGTTTGCGTAACCCATTTGTTTTTTCATCTTTGCATTATCAGGATACAATTCAGCACTTATATTGTTAGCACGTAATTTTTTAATTCCTTGTAACGCAAAGCGCGCTTCTGTTTCTCCGAAGTTGATAAAAAGTACTTTTGGTTTAGATACTTGTACTTTTTCAAATAAGTTAAGTTCCTCTAAGACTAAGTAAATTCGATCTAATCCAAAAGAGATTCCCATTCCACTAAGGTTTTTTAGGCCAAAAATTCCTGTTAAATCATCATAACGACCACCACCACCAATTGATCCCATAGAAACCTGATTGGAAACTACCTCAAGGATGGTTCCCGTATAATAATTTAAACCTCTAGCCAAGGTAACATCTGGTTCTAAATTTGCCGTTTCTAAGCCTAAACTTGTGATGTTATCTAGTATAAATTGCATTTCTGCAATTCCTTTTTGACCAATTTCTGAATCTTTTAATAAGGCTTTAAGAGAAGCCATTTTTGCGTCAATAGATCCAGTAAAATCAAATAAAGGGTTCAATTTTAAAATGGCAGATTCACTAATCCCTTTTCTTTCTAATTCTTGAATGACGCCATCTTTACCAATCTTATCTAGTTTGTCTAAGGCGACAGTAAAATCAATTAACTTGTCTTGGGCACCAATTACTTCGGCTATACCTGCTAAAATTTTACGATTGTTTATTTTAATACTCACATCAGTTAATCCTAAGGAACTAAAAACGGTATCATATAATTGAATAAACTCGACTTCTTGCCATAAGGATGTGCTTCCAACCACATCAGCATCACATTGATAAAACTCTCTAAAACGACCTTTTTGAGGTCTGTCAGCACGCCAAACAGCTTGCATTTGATAGCGTTTAAAAGGTAAAGTTAGATCGTTTAAGTGTTGTACTACATAACGTGCAAAAGGTACGGTTAAGTCATAGCGAAGTGCTTTATCTGAAATTTTTGGAGTCACTTTTTGACTGTTTTTGTCAGAAAGTAAATCTGATTCTACTTTTTTAAGATAATCTCCTGAATTTAATATTTTAAATATCAAACGGTCGCCTTCTTCACCATATTTTCCCATCAAAGTTGCTGAATTTTCAAAGGATGGTGTTTCAATAGGTTCAAAACCAAAATTTTCAAAAGCGTTTTTTATGGTGTTAAAAATATAGTTGCGTTTGGCTATTTCTGTAGCAGAAAAATCGCGAGTTCCCTTTGGAATACTTGGTTTCATGTATTTTGTTGTTTTTCACCGCTAAGACACAAAGACACAAAGAATACTGCAATAATTCATTGTATTTTCATAACTTCTCAAAAGCTGTTTGTTTGTAAAAAAATACTACTTATTTGCAAAGATACAATTAGAAGTTAGAAATTAGATGTTAGAAATTAGAAAAAGGAGATTACAGTAGAGAATAGAACATTTGCTACTCAATAATAAGGTAGAATCTAATAAAGAGTAACCTGGTTTTTAAGTTGCAATTTCTTTCTTTTTCCTAAAGACTTTAAACAAGATCCAAAAGATAATCAGAACGAGAATTATGGCAAGTATTGGAAAAACAAGAGCTAGTACAGACATAATAATAGAAGTGCCGGTCTCAACCGTAGAAACCACTGGATTGGCAATTCCTGCTGTTGTTGCGGTAGATGCTAGTCGAGTGGTGCTAGTAGAAGTTTTAATAGCCGTTGCAGTTCCTCCACCAGCAATAATGGCTAATGCCCATGTAATTACTGGATCTAAATCAGCAACCGTAGAGACCATTACAGCAGTTCCAGCAACAGCTGCTAATGGAATGGCTATACTATCTAATACATTGTCTAACCACGGAATTAGGTAGGCGGCAATTTCGACTATTGTGGCAATTCCTAACGTAAAAAGAGCAACTGAGCTTCCAACCCATTCCCAATTTTCATTTAATGGGATGACATTAAAATAAGCTGCAATACTTAATGCGAATAACGGAACAAATATGCGAAAACCGACTGATGCAGCTAAACCAATACCAATAAGAATACTAAAAATGGTTTCTGGACTCATCATAAGGATTTAATTTTTAATCGTGCTTTTTCTAGATCTTCAGGAGTGTCTATTCCGATACTTTTTTCTTGAGTGAGTACCATCTTTACCTTCATGTTATTCGTTAGAAATCGTAAGTTTTCTAACTTTTCAGTTTTTTCAAGCATATCCATAGGTAGTTTGGTGAATTTTAACAAGGATTTTCTTCTGAATGCATACACGCCAATGTGTTGGTAATAAATAGCATGATCGATATCTCTAGGGTAGGGAATAGGTGTTCTTGAAAAATACAAGGCAAAATTATGTCGATCAACGACCACTTTTACATTGTTAGGATTGGTGATTTCTGAGATATCCGTTAATGGAAATAGTAAAGAAGCAACATCAATTTTAGCAGCGTCCTTTTCTTGAAAAACGGCAAGTAATTTTTCTAAAATTTGTTTGTTTACAAATGGTTCATCACCTTGAATATTGACGACTATATCAACATCCTCGTTAAGACTGGCAACGGCTTCAGCAATGCGATCACTACCTGTTTCGTGAGCACCTTTACTTAAAATTACTTTGCCCTTATGTTTTAGGATCTCTTGTTCTATAAGTTTGTTATCCGTAACTACGTAGACGTCGTCAAAAAGCGCTGTGTTAACAGTTGCCTCAAAAGTGCGTACTATTACAGATTTACCTTCTAAATCTTGTAATAATTTACCCGGAAACCGAGAAGCTTCGTATCGCGCCGGAATCATGGCAATTACATTCATATTAGTTTGAATCAATTGCTTTTTGAATAACATCTAAATGGTAAACAGTAGAAGCAGCTCTGCTATAACCTGTTCTCCTACCAATTTCTTCAGCATTTGAATTTAAGAGTACCATGGTAGGATATCCGCGAATAGCATAGGTGTTTTTAAGGACATAATTTGCCTTCTTTTGTTCGGGAGTAATTAAATCTGTCCTTCTTGGAAAATCAGCTTCATATAAGATTAAATCTTTGTTAGCTAATTGTAAAAACTCTTCAGTTTCAAATAAATCTGCATGTAGCATTTTACAGGGACCACACCAATCAGATCCAGTAAAAAACACTAAAAGTGGTTTGTTTTGCTCTTTTGCAAGTTGCTTCGCTTTTTCAAAGTTGTCTATCCATTTTAATTCTTTTTTGTTTGCATCAAGAACCGTTGAAGTAGATTTGTAAGAGTCTTGAGCAAATGTGTTTAAAATAAATGTAAATAAAATACCTGCTAAAATGATTTTTTTCATGTGTTTATTGTATTTGTTTTTTATTGGTGACACATTTTGTTTGCTACCTGCCTACCTGACGGTACGGCAGGCAGGTTAGTCATACCACTTTGTGTCAAAATCTGATATGCTCGTTTCATGTGATTAATAATTAGTCAATACGTTTTTTAATTTTATGTAAACTGGCATTCAATTCAAATCCAAGCAGCAATATTATGGAATTTAACCATATAAAAAGCATAAATATCAAAAGTGTGCCAATACTTCCGTATAACTCATTATACTTTGAGAACTTAACAACATATATGCCAAACAAATATATTAAAAGTAAAATTAATAAAGTTGTTAAGATAGATCCTGCTGAGATAAACGAATAATACCTTCCTTCTTTAGTGCCAAAATAAAATAAGGTAGCTACGGAAATAAAAACCATTAGAGCAAAGAATACTTTTTGACTTAAAATAATCCAAAATACTTCATCACTGACATATCCGCCAGCCTTAAGTTGTTCCATACCTAGTTCAAAATAGAAGGCAACCGCAACAGTCATCAATAGATAGATAGCTAGCATAATGGATACAGCAAGAGCAATAAAATATTGTTTGATAACGTTTCTTCCAACTTCTACATGATAGGAGTATTCAAAACCGCCAAATATGGCATTAATTCCATTGGTCATTAATAAAATGGATGCAATAAAATAGACTGATAAAAGACCACCATAATTGTGATTGGTGATATAACTAATCACTTGTTCATAAGCCGCACTTGAAGTTGTTGGTGGAAGCCATTGTTCCATTAAATATAGAAAATCCTCTTGAAAACCATCAATCGGTACATAGCGTATTAGAGTCAGAATAAATATTAAAAAAGGAAAAATAGCCATTAAAAAACTAAAGGCAATACCCCCTGCACGAGCTGTCAATGCTCCTTTAACAATCCCAATACTATACAGTTCTAACAGATCATAAAGCGACATACCCTTTAGTCCTGGAATTTTTATTTTTTGAATAAAACGAATCAATAAATTCAGTACAGGTACTTTTGATAATTTAGATTCAATTCTTTCAGACATGCTTTATCTTGTTTGGGGGCAAATTTATTAAAATTATATTTTTAAATTCGTGATTAATAAATTATCATACTTAAGTAGTTTTAAATATAATGGTTAAAACCATTATATATCATTGGGAATTAAAATCTAAAATCAAATGAATATTAAAATTTTAAGCATCGGTAAAACAGACGATAAGGCTTTAATCACTTTGATAGATGGGTATATTAAACGTTTAAAACACTATATAAAAATTGAGTTTAAGAGTATACCTGATATTAAGAATAGAAAAAACATTCAAATCTCGCAACAAAAAGTATTAGAAGGTGACCTAATTATTAAGAACATACAATCATCTGATGTAGTCGTCTTGTTAGATGAAAAAGGACAAGACTATTCGTCTATCGAATTCTCAAAATATATTAGCAAAAAAATGCTCGCAGGCACAAAACAACTTGTCTTTGTCATAGGCGGTCCATACGGTTTTTCAGAAAATATTTACAAGCGAGCTAACCACAAAATAAGCTTATCAAAAATGACTTTTTCACACCAAATGGTACGGCTTTTTGTTGTGGAGCAACTATACCGTGCGTTTACTATACTAAAAAATGAGCCCTATCATCATGAGTAGCTACTATCTAATTGTCAATAGCCTTTCTAGCGTGTCTGTATATGAATATGATCATCATGTCTGACAGCTTTACAACCATGAAACCTTATTTTAGTATGCTTCAAATTCATTCTGTTTTTTAAATGTGGTTCAATAAATATTTTTTCGATATTGGGTTGTTTGACTAGTTCTAAGAGTAAGCTCTTTGTCGCTTTTTCGGATAAACTAATTCCCTTATTTGTGTTTCCAAATGTTAAATATTTAGAAAAATCATATTGCCAGTATCCTTTTTCCTTACAAGCACTTGTTTGATTGTATTCTTTTGTAGTAGGTTCTGAATAAACACCATAGCCACTCATTGATGGTTTCTTGTTTGATAATTTTCCATCTTTGTCATTATAGATAAATGATAAATCAATTTTCTTACCATCATTATGGCTCAAGTGAGGTAGTAGTGGGAAATCATTTATAAAAGGAAAGTTAGCATCTAAATAAATCAATTTAATGCCAGAATATTTATCGTTTAAGGCGATGGATGTTTTCTGGAGTATTCTATTCAGTTCAGGTTTAACATAATTTCTATTCAGTAATTTTGTGATGAACGTATTGGCTTCAATTAAATCTGATTCTTTTACCTTTTCACGTCCGAAAGTTGGGGCAATATATGGAACGATTAAAAAGGTAATTACGAGGTATGAAAATACAAAAACACCTATTTGTTTAACTCCTTTTTTCTTTGATTTTTTTCTGATAAAAAGAATTGAAAGTAAGTATATGATTCCTCCAATTTGTGTTAAAATTGTTAGAAAAACTAGTATAATTATATGAAGGATTAAACGCATAAGGATCTAGTTGCTAAAAACCAACTGCTGTATCATCGCCACGAGGATCAGCACCACCTTCTAATTTACCATTGGGCAAAACAAGAATCGCATCTACTTTGCCAATCACAACAGAATTACTTTCATCAAGAATATATCCCTTGTCAAGTAGCAATTTTTTGGTGATGCTATCAAAACCATTGGGTTCCATTTTCACCACATCAGGTAACCATTGATGGTGAAAACGAGGTTGGCTAACAGATTCTTGCATACCCATATTATATTCTGTAATATTCAAAATGTTTTGTAAAACAGAAGTTATAATTGTGGAACCACCTGGAGAACCTAAAACCATTTTTAATTTACCATTTTGCTCGACGATTGTAGGCGACATAGAGCTTAACATTCTTTTCTCGGGAGCGATTGCGTTCGCTTCGGCTCCCACCAAACCAAACATATTGGGTGTTCCTGGTTTAGCACTAAAATCATCCATTTCATTATTGAGAAAAAAACCACCTTCTGCTACGTATACTTTAGAACCATAAGCACCATTTAGGGTAGTTGTAACCGCGACAGCATTACCAAATTGATCAATAATAGAGTAGTGGGTTGTTTCATCGCTTTCGTAACCAGCAATTTTCCCAAAAGAAATATCAGCTGATTTACTAGCAGATTTCCAAGAAAAATTAGCCATTCTGTTTGTCAAGTAGGCGTCACTAGTTAAACTATCCATCGGTACATCTACAAAATCAATATCCCCTAAATAATGAGAACGGTCTGCATAAGCACGACGTTCTGCCTCAGTCAATAGTTGTATGTATTTTTCTGAATTATGTGGATATTGTTTTATATCAAAAGGTTCGATGCTTTTTAAAACTTGTGCAATACAAATTCCACCACTTGATGGTAAGGTCATAGAGGTTATCGTGTAATCTTTGTAGTCAAATTGTATAGGATTACGCCAAGTAGCTTCATATTTTTCGAGATCTTCCATAGTGATAATTCCACCTAACTTTTGGATGTATTTGACCATTTCTTGACCTGTTTTTCCTTGATAAAATTCGTTTCTGCCATGATCACGAATACGCTCTAAAGTTTTTGCCAGAGCCACATATTTTATGGTATCTCCTCCAATCCATTCTTTGTCTAATAGAATACTTCGTTTATTCGCTTCTGTAAATAATCTTCTATATTTTGCTAAACGCTTTGCTTGTTTAGGAGTTACGACAACACCTTTATTTGCTAAATCAATAGCAGGTTGAATTAATTCTTTAAAAGGTAAAGTGCCTAGTTTTTCGTGCAAACTAAACAGACCAGCGAGTGTTCCAGGAACTCCAATTGCTTTGGCGCCTAGCGTACTTTGACCTTTGATCACATTTCCAGAAGCATCTAAATACATATTTTTAGTGGCTGCAAGTGGTGCTTTTTCTCGATAATCGAGTGCTCCAGTTTCTCCTTCAGCAGTTCTGTATACCATAAAGCCACCACCTCCAATATTTCCAGCAAAAGGATAGGCAACTGTTAAAGCTAAATCTGTGGCAATCATGGCATCAAAGGCATTCCCTCCTTTTTTAAGAATAGCTAAGCCAATTTCTGAAGCTTCCTTACGAGCCGTTACGACCATGGCACTATCCGCAATAAAACCTATGTCTTTTTGAGAATGTAAAAGCTTCTTTGGTGCTTGCTTACAAGATTGAATAACGAGTACTAATGTGAAAATTAGAAGTATTTTAAAACGATGTATTTTCTTCATTTTGTTTGTCTAAAGAATGTAATATAAATGTGGAATGTTTTTGTAATAAAGGGAAAAACTCATTAAAATCGGCTTCGAGTTCAGAGAAATTTGCCACCAAGTCCTCTATGCCTAAATGTAAGGGAATATTGTGTTTGATTCTTTTTGTCATGCCATTTAAAGTTTGTGAAATTCCATCCAAGCTTTGGTATTTATCAAGCCAAGTATAGGCAATAAGTTTTGGAGCTATTAGTTTCGTTTTTTCTGGAAGTGCACTGTGCTTTCTTTCTAAATTTTTGTAAAATATATTTGTGAAGTCAGTAAAGGATTCTTTGGAATAAATTGACCAGTTGACAGCTAAAAAATGATCGTAAAAAATATCGATTAATACACCACCATAATGACCATATCTGGCTTGTAATCTTTTCTTGCTTGTTTTAACAATAGGATGCTGATCGGTGAAACTATCTATTTGCCGGTGTAAGAGAATACCTTTTCTTAAATCCGCAGGATAAGATAAGTAGTCTTTACCTTTAACGGCATCACCCATAAAATTACCAATTTGAATATCGGTATTTTTACCAGATAAAAAAATATGAGCGAGATAATTCATCGTTTAAAAATACAAAAAAAAATCTACTCGATTTGAGTAGATTTTTTATCAGTATTATTTATGTTTTTTTATTTATTTAACATGACAGGCATGACTAACATCAATATTTCTTCACCTTTGTCTTTGCCGTCTAACGGAGTTAAAATTCCAGCTCGATTCGGTACAGACATCTCTATTAATATCTCTTCAGAATCTAAATTATTTAACATTTCTAATAAAAAACGTGAGTTAAATCCTATTTTCATATCATCACCTTCATAATTACAGGTTAAACGTTCATCTGCTTTGTTTGAAAAATCAACATCTTCAGCAGAAATATTTAATTCTGTTCCTGCCATTTTTAATCGTATTTGATGGGTAGATTTACTGGAGAAAATCGAAGCTCTACGAACAGAATTTAAGAAAGACGCCCGATTAACGATTAGTTTATTCGGGTTTTCTTTTGGAATTACGGCATCATAATTAGGATATTTTCCATCGATTAATCGACAGGTAAGTGTTACTTGATCAAAACTAAATTTTGCGTTTGTTTCGTTGTATTCTATTTCAACTTCACTCTCAACACCGCTAAGTATTCCTTTAAGAATATTTAAAGGCTTTTTAGGCATAATAAATTCGGCAACTTCTTCAGTTTTTAAATCCGTTCTGGTATATTTTACCAATTTATGAGCATCCGTTGCTACAAAGGTTAGTTCTTCGGGACTAAATTGAAAAAAGACACCACTCATCACAGGTCTTAAATCATCATTTCCAGAAGCAAAAACAGTATGCGTAATTGCTGTTGCTAAGATAGCAGTGCTAATTTTAGTACGACTAGGAGATTCTAAGGATACCGTTTGTGGAAACTCCTTTCCATCATAAAATGCCATATCATATTTTCCGTGATCTGAACTAATCTCAACGGTATGATTCTCTTCTTGTACATTAAACGTTAAGGGTTGCTCAGGAAAAGTTTTAATAGCATCTAAAAGTAAACGAGCATTCAAGGCAATAGTACCTGTGTATTCTGATTGTACAGGAATACTGCTACTCATTATTGTCTCTATATCAGAAACAGTTATTTTTAGTTGATTTTCAGATAATTCAAATAAGAAATTATCTAATATTGGTAAAGTGTTATTTGTATTGACAACACCTACTAAAACTTGTAGTTGTTTTAAAAGTTGTGAACTCGAAACAATAAATTGCATGCTGTTAGTTTTTAAAAGTCTTGCAAATTTAACTAAATTTCTTGATTATTAATCAAATTGACTATTATTTAGCCTAATCGTTTCGGCTTTTAAGACAATAATTAAACGTGGAGATTTTTTTACGTCAAACGGATTTAAATGATAATCTCCAAAAGTGTCAATAATTCTAAATCCGACTTGGTGCACCAGTCTACCGATACTTTCTAAATCTAAACATTTTACACGTTCGTAATACTTTTTTCCTCCCACTTGAATTTCTTTCATCAAAAAACCATTATTAATATACCTGTCAATGGTAAAATGCGTATTGTCAATTTCTTTTAGCTCATTAGAAACCATATTTTTTGTCGCAAGCAATGTGTTTAAGAAATCGATGACAACAATCCCGTTTTCGGTCAAAGAATTTTTGATGTTTTGTAGAATTCTAAGGTCATCTTCTTCTTCTAAAAAATAGCCAAAACTTGTAAAAAGATTGAAAATGGCATCATATTTTTCTGGAAAAGCTGTGCGCATATCTGCTTGAACAAATTGAATGTTAGCAGCCTTATATTCTTTTGCTGCATTAATTCTGTTTTTAGATAAGTCGATTCCTGTAACTTGATAACCCAACTTATGAAGAAAAATGGAATGGCGTCCTTGTCCACATCCTAAATCTAAAATGTGTGAATTCTTGGGTAATTGACAGTATTCTAGTATGTTATTCATGAACAACTCAGCTTCCTTTTCGTCACGGTGTTTGTATAGTATCGGATAGTATGGTGTGTCAAACCAGGTTTCGAACCAATCTGTTTTGCTTTTAGTCATTTAGTAGTTTTGCTACGAAAATAGTGTAATTTTGCCGTTATGCAAGAAAACTATAAAATGTTAGCGACGACACTCTTTGGATTAGAAGAGGTTTTAGCCAAAGAGCTAAAAGATTTAGGAGCACAAAATGTGATGGTAGGGAACAGGAGTGTTTCATTTGTTGGTGATAAAGGCTTTATGTATAAAGCAAATTTAGCACTACGCACAGCGATTAGAATTTTAAAGCCTATTCGTAGTTTTACGGTATTTGATGAGGAGAGTTTATATAATAAATTAAAGATGTTGCCTTGGGAAGATTATTTAAAATCGAATGGTTCTTTTGCCATAAATTCGGTTGTACATTCTAAAGACTTTACAACAAACTCGCACTATATTTCTTTGAAAGCAAAAGATGCTATTGCTGATTTTTTTAGAGAAAAATATGAGGAACGTCCCGATGTAGATCTCAAACATCCTGATGTGCGTATTCATGTACACATTCAACATAAAACATGTACAGTTTCATTAGATAGTTCAGGAGATTCGTTACATAAACGAGGTTATCGAGTCAATACAAATATTGCTCCGATAAACGAGGTTTTGGCTGCCGGTTTAGTCTTATTATCTGGCTATAATGGCGATTCAAATTTTATAGACCCAATGTGTGGTAGTGGAACTATATTAATTGAAGCCGCGATGATTGCTGCTAAAATACCTGCAAATATTAATAGACCTGAATTCGGATTTGAGAAATGGCGTAATTATGATAATAATTTATTTGAAATCATTCATGATTCGTTGCTAAAAAGAGTGCAAACGCCACACCATAAAATAATGGGGTTTGACAAAGCGCCATCTGCGATTCGTAAAGCCAAAGAAAACATTGAAAGTGCCAATCTTAGCGAATTCATTAAAGTGTTTCAAATAAACTTCTTTGAGTCTGAAAAACAAGTTTTTGGACCGACAATTTTGTTATTTAATCCGCCGTATGGCGAACGTTTAAAAATTGATACCACTTCATTTTATAAAGAAATTGGTGATACGCTTAAAACAAACTATCCAGATACGCACGCATGGTTTATTACCTCTGATTTAGAAGCCTTAAAACATGTAGGATTGCGTACTTCTAAACGAATTCCAATGCGAAACGCCGATTTGGATTGCCGATTTGTAAAATATGAATTGTATAAGGGAACACGCAAGCAAACTAAGAAAGACTAAATATATTTTTAAAACTTAATAGTTAGTAGACTTTGAAAACAACAAAAACACAAAGAAAACCAGAATGGTTAAAAGTAAAATTGCCCATTGGTAAAAAATATACATCCTTACGAAAAGTAGTGAGTGATTATAACCTCAATACGATTTGTACTAGTGGTAGCTGTCCCAATATGGGTGAATGTTGGACAGAAGGTACCGCGACATTTATGATTTTAGGAAATATCTGTACAAGATCTTGTGGGTTTTGTGGTGTACAAACAGGTCGCCCAAACGAAGTTGATTGGGCTGAACCAGATAAAGTTGCACGTTCCATAAAATTAATGGGAATCAAACATGCAGTGATTACATCGGTAGATCGTGATGATTTAGAGGATATGGGTTCGATTATTTGGGCAGAAACGGTGAAGGCCATTCGACGAGAAAATCCAAATACGACCTTAGAAACTCTGATTCCAGATTTTCAGGGAGACAAAACGAATATAGATCGCATTGTAGCGGTTGCCCCAGAAATTGTTTCACATAATTTAGAAACGGTCAGACGTTTGACTAGAGAAGTACGAATTCAAGCCAAATATGATCGTAGCCTAGAAGTATTGCGTTATCTAAAAGATGCTGGATTACCTCGTACGAAGTCAGGTATTATGTTAGGTTTGGGTGAAAAACAAGAGGAAGTACTACAAAGTTTACAAGATTTGGCAGACAATAAGGTTGATGTTGTGACGATTGGTCAATACTTGCAACCCTCTAAAAAACATTTACCTGTGGTAGAATATGTGACACCAGAGCAATTTGAATTTTATAAGAAAAAGGGCTTAGAAATGGGCTTTAAGCATGTAGAGAGTGGTGCTTTAGTGCGTTCGTCGTATCGTGCTCACAAACATTTGAAGTAATTCTTTTAAATCCTTATTTAACAGTCAGTTAACAGTTTTTTGAAAAAAATGAAGACCGTTGCAAGGCAAAATCAAACAATTTAGCGCAAAAAAACCTTCTATATAATTGAATATCAGTAGTTAAACTTGTATATTTGCTTATGAAAATATACAAACAACCTACTTTAGCCGATAGTA
>Ga0209633_10002352_pt1 | contig 18307 bp, 14 predicted proteins | sample Cruoilmetagenom1_FD_187290 | JGI IMG/M metagenome (GOLD analysis project Ga0209633, IMG submission 187290) | Oil polluted marine microbial communities from Coal Oil Point, Santa Barbara, California, USA - Sample 1 (SPAdes) (version 2) | ecosystem: Environmental > Aquatic > Marine > Oil seeps ... | reverse complement strand
CTAGGGGAGAAAGTGGCATGACTCTATTTAACAAGGGAAGCAATAGCAGTAATATCAATAACTGGAGTGTTCCTTCAGATAGTATTATCAAACAAGAAGGAATAAATTTAAATTTCCTAGGTAAAAACAAATTTCTCAGGTGAAGTATTTCCAATCACGCGTACTTAGTTTCTACTCCACTAGTTCTTGAAAAACGCATGATTTTTATCGAAATCTCTAGGTTCTTTTGAGGAACCTCTGAACAAGTGAGAAATACTCTTCTCACTTAGCTTGTAAACTTTTTCTTAAACTCAGAAGGCATATTTAAGTACAGTAACCCAGTGATAAAAAATCATCTTGAGGTAGATTGGCTATGGCTCAACAAGAAATTCCAACACACGCTAAAGCAGTCATTATTGGCAGCCATGGTTTCTAAAAAAGCTTCGCTGGGGGTCATTTTAGGCATGAGTGTTTTCCCTTTTTAGAATAGTTACTGGTTTATATATAGACTCAAGATCGGAGTTCGATAAGCATAGTTGTAGTACCAGTGTTTGACAAATGTTCGTGCCAGACAGAGAAATTTAAAAATTTATTTTCACTCTCTACTACAGTTGAATTATCAGTACAAAAAATCATTCTGAGGTAATTCGCTATGGCTCAACAAGAAATTCCAACACACGCTAAAGCAGTCATTATTGGCGGAGGTGTGATTGGCGCAAGTGTCGCCTATCATCTTTGTAAACTTGGTTGGAAAGACGTGGTGTTACTGGAGCGCAAGGAGTTTGCTTGCGGTACCACATGGCATGCTGCTGGTTTGATTGGTACCCAACGAGCGGATATTACTCAGGCAAAACTGTGCGAATATTCTATGACTTTACTTAAAGATATTGAGGAAGAATCTGGGCAGGCTACCGGTTTTAGGCAGGTTGGTTCTTTGTCTGTTGCACATTCTGAAGCTCGTTTTGAAGAGTTAAAACGCGTTGCCGCAATGAATAATGGCTTTGGGATTACTCAAGTGGAAATTGTCACTCCTAGCGAAGCGCAAGCTTTGTATCCCTATCTGGAAACTAAAGATTTACTCGGTGCCAGTTGGGTTCCTCAGGATGGTACGGCAAGCCCTATTGATATCACCAATGCATTTATTAAGAGCGCAAAAACCCGGGGGGGTGCCATTTATGAAAATATAGCCGTAACTGCTATTCAGCAAAAAAATGACATGGTAACAGGTGTAGTTACAGATCAAGGCGAGATCAAATGTGACTTTGTGGTGAACTGCGGCGGTATGTGGGCAAGGGATATTGGAAAATTGGCAGGGGTTAATATTCCGTTACATGCTTGCGAGCACTATTATGCAGTGACGGATAAAATTGAGGGGCTAAATTCTGATTTGCCGGTGCTACGAGATCATGATAATTGCATGTATTCGCGCGAGGATGCGGGTAGTTTATTAGTCGGTGCTTTTGAGAAAAAAGCAGTAGCTTGGGGGCAAAAAGGCATTCCCGAATGGTTCTGTTTCGATGAACTCGAAGGACATATGGATGAACAGCTTATGCCGATACTTGAGTCTGCCATGGAGCGTATTCCGATGTTGCAGGAGGTTGGTTGGAGAAAGTTTTTCTGTGGCCCTGAAAGTTTTACGCCGGATGATCATTTCCATGTGGGTGAGTCACCTGAGCTCAAAAACTTCTATGTTGCTTGCGGTTTAAATTCGGTGGGTATTCAAACCTCTGGTGGGCTGGGTTTGGCACTTGCACAATGGATGGATAAGGGTGAGGCGCAGCATGATCTATGGGATTTTGATCTGCGCAGAATGCTCCCCTTTCATGGAAGTCAGAACTTTATTGAAACGCGTGTTACCGAAACGCTGGGGCTTTTGTATGAGAACCATTATCCTTTTCGTCAGTATCAAACTTCTCGAAATATCCGCCATTCACCAATTCATGAACGGCTTGTAGAAAAGAACGCTTGTTTTGGTGAGCTATCAGGTTGGGAGCGCGCAAACTGGTACGCGCCATTAAGTGGCAAGGAACGTGTAGAGCCCAAATATGAATATGCATTTGCAAAGCAAAACTGGTTTGAATATTCCGCCAATGAACATCGTGCAACCCGTGAAAATGTTGCTTTTTATGATCAAAGCAGTTTCTCAAAATATCTAGTGCAGGGCAGGGATGCCTGTGCTCAATTACAGAAAATATGCAGCGCTGATATTGATGTTGAAGTAGGAAAACTGGTTTACACGCACTGGTTAAATAATTCAGGCGGCATAGAGGCTGATTTAACTGTGAGCAGAATTGCGGAAAATGAATTCTGGGTGATTAGTGCGGCGGCGCGGTCAGTTTTTGATATGGACTGGTTAAAGCGGCATATTGCTGATGATGCACATTGTTGCATTTCTGATATTAGCAATGCATGGGCTGTGTTTGGCGTGATGGGGCCAAATAGTCGTGTCTTGCTGGAGTCTGTTTTAAAGTTGGATTTAAGTAATGACGCATTTCCTTTTGGCACACATCAGGCTATTGAGCTTGGTTCGGCAACGGGACGCGCGGCACGGGTGTCATTTGTAGGTGAATTAGGTTGGGAGTTATATATTCCAGTGGATATGGCGCGCCATGCTTATGATTATTTAATGTCGAACAGTGGTGACTCTGGAATTATTCACGCGGGATTACATGCGCTAGATTCATGTCGAATAGAAAAGAAGTTTGTGCACATCGGTCATGATGTAGGCTTTGAAGATACGCCACTGGAATGCGGATTGGGTTTTGTCTGTGATATGGATAAAATCACCCGCTTTATTGGTTATGATGCTATTGCCAAGCAAAAAGAAACGGCTAGCTGGCAACAAAAGCGATTAGTGCAATTTGTACTGCAAGACCCTGAACAGGTTTTATATCAGCATGAACCAATTTTACGAGACGGCAAAATCGTGGGTTATCTGACGTCGGGAAATTACGGTCATACTTTGGGGGGTGCGGTAGGTTTGGGCTATGTTAAAGAGGAGAGTGGCGTAACTAAAGACTATATCGAATCTGGAGAGTTTCAAATTAATGTAGGTGGAGAATTGATTGAAGCCAAGGCGAGTTTATTTGCGCTTTATGATCCTAAAGGCCTTAAAATTAGAAAATAATATTGTACTAAATTATTTTCTTAAACTTCCATCTAAACAAATGCTTATGCACATATAAGAATAACTGGCATGGTGTTTCTAAGCTTTTGGTGCTGTTCAAACAGTTAATACTCTCCTATATTTTAATGAGCTCTTAATATCAAACGCTATTCACATTATCGTTGAGAGCCAATTTGGAGGTGCTTATGTCGAATAAAATTCTTGTTGCATTAGATGGAAGTGATGGGGGAAAAAGAGCCGCTCATATTGCTGCAGAGTATGCTAAGTCTACAAACTCTGATCTTATTTTAATATACGTTATTGATTGGTCTCCCTATAGTTTTAACACGCCTGAAGAAAATGAGAAGCGGCATAAACGTCGTGAATCTGAGATTCAGAGAGCCAATGATGTTGTATTGCAGCCTGAAGCTACAGCTTTGAGGGATTCTGGACTAAAGGTAGAGACAGTTGTTCGGCATGGGAATATTGCTGAGACGATTGTAAGAATTGCCAAGAAGAATGATGTTTCACAGATTTACTTAGGAAAACTAGGAGAGTCAAAGATTCGTTCTATGATTTTTGGGAGTGTGACAGCGGCGTTGATACAGATGTCATCTGTACCTGTGACAGTTGTGCCTTAACAGATCTCTATTTAAGTTCAATTATCTAAGTTGACTAGAATCGCCTGATTATCTTCAAAATTATCGCAAAAAAAATTTTCTATCTCAGCTTAATTCTGACCACCTTAATTAGCGATTCCTTGAGTATATAACCAGTAATAATCTATTAAAAAAGCATTTAGTTTTATCCAATTATTACACCAATAAACTAAATGTAAAGATGCAATGAATGCGTCGTTCTACATACCAAAGGAGAAACATAGAATGAGAGATTTACTAGCTAAGTTATTTATTGTAAGCGTTCTTATAATTGGGTTCTCGACGACCTTTGCTGCCCAATCTTCAGATTCTGTTGCAGCGGAACAGACCTGGGTCCAAGGGATAGAAAACCCTAATTTGGGCTATCGAGGATGGATTCATGGTATTTCTGCACCTAAGGAGGCTGATAAAGAAGCTGATGCTGGGATTGATGCCAAGATTAATGCGATTACTGCACCTATAGCGTCACTGGTAGGTAAAATAGTATTTGTAAAAATTCCATTCTTTGGAGCACAACTACCGATTGTGGTCTTATGGCTGGTGATAGGAGCGGTGTTTTTTACCCTCTATCTGGGATTTATTAATATCCGTGGTTTCAAGCACGCATTACAACTAGTTAGAGGGGATTTCTCTGATCCTGACTCTCATACTAGTGGTGAGGTTTCTCACTTTCAGGCATTAGCAACTGCAGTTTCAGGTACGGTTGGTATTGGTAATATCGGAGGTGTGGCAGTTGCTGTTACCATTGGTGGTGCGGGTGCTACGTTCTGGATGATAATGGCGGGTTTTCTGGGTATGTCCACCAAGTTTGTTGAATGTACTCTGGGTGTTAAATATCGTAAAGAATTTGATGATGGTCATGTTTCTGGTGGGCCGATGTACTACCTGAGACAGGGTTTTGCAGATCGCGGAATGACTGGCTTTGGTAAATTCATGGGGACATTTTATGCCATCGGTATTTTTATCGGAGCCTTGGGAATTGGTAATATGTTTCAGTCTAATCAGGCCTATGTTCAATTAAATACTGTCGCCAATGGGGGGTTGGATGGATATGGTTGGTTAATAGGTTTGATTCAGGCGGTGGTTGTCTTTGCCGTTATTATCGGTGGTATTAAATCAATTGCAAAAGTAACCGAGAAAATAGTCCCATTCATGGCGATTTTTTATTGTTTATTTGCCATCGTAGTTATACTAATGAATGTTAATTCATTACCTCAGGCAATTTCTAATATTGTTAGCGGAGCATTTACAGCTAATGGTGTAGCAGGTGGTGCGATAGGTGCTCTGATCATTGGTTTCCAGCGTGCTGTATTTTCAAATGAAGCAGGTATCGGTTCTGCATCTATTGCCCATTCCGCAGTTAAAACAAATGAGCCAGTTACCGAGGGTTTTGTTTCTTTGTTAGAACCACTAATAGATACAATTATCATTTGTACTATTACAGCTTTGGTTATTGGTACTGCGCAAGTGGCTGATCCTAATTTTGCTGGCGGTGCGCAAGGTGTTGCTATGACTTCTGCTGCATTTGAGCGTGAATTCTCATGGTTCCCTTACCCATTAGCATTTGCTGCTGTCTTGTTTGCTTTTTCCACAATGGTTTCTTGGTCTTACTATGGTTTGAAAGGTTGGACTTACTTATTTGGTGAAAGTAATATGGGTCAAATTTTTTATAAGTTTGTCTTTTGTGTATTCGTTGCTTTGGGTTGTGTCGTTCAACTTGGTCCAATTCTAGATATTTCAGATGCATTGGTATTCTTAATTGCAGTTCCGAACATACTTGGTTTGTATTTCTTAGCACCGATTGTTAAACGAGAATTGGATTCTTATTTTGCTCGTGTAAAAAGTGGTGAGATTAAAAAATATAAATAGTATTAGTATTACTGTAAGTATTTAAACACCTAATTAGTCCGTCTTTAAAAATATAACAGAGTTTTTCAATACGGACTAATTAGGTGTTCGGTTTGTGCAGGGGTGCCATTATAAAAATTAGCCCAAATCAGTGAAATATTTTAACTTCCGTAGGGTGAATATTTTTACGGATCAACGTTGAATCCAATGAGGTCTTCCCGAATCTTCTAAAAAGTTCTCAGCATTTTCACCTTGTAACATAGCCAGGGTAGATAGCATTCCTGCTTCTACACAATTAGGTGCTGCGACTGAGATAGTGCTGGGAGCCTCCAAAGTAGGATAGCCTGTCAATGCATTAATAATGTGGCTGTAACGTTTTCCCTTATAGGTAATTGATTTATAAACATCACCGCTGGTTGCAATCGCACCACTACCCAGTGGAACATTCTTCCAGACTTTTCTTCCTGATTTGGATTCTATACCTACATCCCAGTTTAAAAGATTATTGCGTGGACCTTTGGCAACAACATCTCCACCTAAGTTAACCAACACACTTTTTCCTAGAGACTCAGGTGCTAATGAAGCGCATCTATCGGCAGCATATTCTTTACCAATTCCACCAAAGTCTATTTGCATGTTTTGTTCTAATTGCAATGATTCCTTGTCTAGTTTTATGCGATCCCAGCCGACATACTCTAGTACCGAATCAATTTCAGTTTGGCTAGGGATGTTTTGTTGATTATCAAATGTCCAAATTTTACGAAATACGCCGCTACTAATATCAAACATTCCATTGCTTTCTTGCCAAAGGATATCTGCGACATTTAATAGTTGATAAGTTTCAGGATCAATAGGGACTTTGGCGCCGTTTGCATTATTGATTTTGCTTAGGGCTGAATTTTCTAGGTAGCGTGAATACTTTTGCTCTATTCGCCAGACTTCAGCGGCCATTTGAAACATGCTTTTTTTGATTAAATCAATTTTCTTATTGATGCTTTGGTGTTCTATGATTATTAAACAAGGATTTGCCATGGCATGAAAGTGCCCCATTATCATGGAGCCTTTCGTTTCAAAATTAATTTTTCCTAAATGTTCGCCAGCCATGAAGCCCATCCAATGATAAATGCCACAAAGGTTCTCATACTATCGTTAAAAATATCAAATTAGCGAAGTGATTATCTAAAATTTGACCCCAATAGATAATAACAAGGCATCAAACCCGGGGTTCGCATCTAAGCCTGCTTGACTAGCAGTTAATTTTTCGCGTTTAGGGTTTTGTGAGTATAACTCGCCTGTCACTCGCCACTCTCGGCCTTTACGGCCACCAAAGCGATATGTTGCACCTAAGGTATAAGCATCAAACTCAGCGAGCCGATAATCCGCAGAAGCAAATTCTGGAATGGGTGCTGTGGCATCTAATTGTGGCGCATAAAAATCTGCGGCAGTTTGGTGGTAATAACGAATATGCGGTTCAATACTGCGTCGATTGCCTAAATTAATATTGTACTTAGTATCTAAGGTAACTGAATCAATACCAAAGTCATCGGTGTGTAATCTTGCAGATGTACTCAGCACATTGTCCGAAAAATTATGCTTTAACGCACCATAAATATTATGTCCTAAACGATCACCAGGTCGAGATTCATTCAGGTTTTGTACAATTTTTCCTGAGCTATCGACTCGACTTATGCGCTTGTAAGGGTCATTTAAATAGCCGTCAGCCTGTGTTAAGCCGTAGTTTAATTGTAAAATACTATTTTTAGATAAAACTTGCGTTACACCCACGACAAAATCAAGCGTGTCTTTTGACTCATCAGAGCTACCTTTTGCTGCACTTATATCAGCTAAAGGAACTGGGGTATTGCCCACTGCTTCTATTGTATCTGCTGAATAAGCTAAGCCTAATGACAACGTAGTGTTGTTATTATTTAACTCGCGGGATACGCCACCAGAAACACCCAAGTGTAAATAGTCATATTCTTTTGATAAAGACGCACCCACATTTAGACGAGTGTTTTCGTCTAAAATACTCTGATCCCAAGATGCTCCCAAATCAACCCGGGTATCGAGAAAAGTATCATCTAATGTAAGCTTATTAGCCTGATATGTCGTTGTACTACCACCTGATGGTGTTGCTACGACTTGAACGTCACCTGATGGCGCAATACCACTGGGTGATGAACCTGTTAATGTGTCGATGCCTAGATTTAATGTCAGCACATTATCATCGTCGTTAGTGCGCTTACCTTTATATTTAATACTGCCATCCTGCACACGACCATCGGATTCGCCGTAATATAGAACTGAGGCTTCGTGATCCCAGTCGGCGGCTGATACCTGTGCTGTATTAACTGCCCCTAACAAGCCGGCAGCCGCTAGTGCAATCTTATTTGAATTCTTTAATTGCATCCGCAACCCCCAGCGCCGAATGAGCGACCACCACTGGTCGCTTCTTTAGAAAAATAGATATGATCATCAGTACTATCAATCATACTGTCATAACCAAAGGTCATTGATGATTTAGCCAAGTTGCCTCTCTCCCATGGTTTTACACTCGCCGAACTACAAGCCCCTAGACTGAGTGTCATTAAGATACATGTGATTAATCTAATCATGTATTTTATCTCCAATTGTTTAATTTAATAATAAATTACTGGGACAAGGCGTTGTCGATCAGACGCTCATATCCCACAGTATTTTTTGTTTTAAAACCGGAATGCTGATGAATTAATTTTCCATCCCTGCCAAAAATCAAACTAGTCGGCATTCCAGGGATGTTATAAAAACTAGCATGCACTCCTTTAGGATCGTAAATGATATTAAAGGCAGCTTTGTTTTGTTCTAAAAAATACTGAGCATCTGCATTTTTTTCATCAACATTTACACCAATAATCACCAAACCTTTCGCTGACTTTTTCTCCTTCATTTGATTGAGCCAGGGGAAGGATTTTCGACAAGGTGTACACCATGATGCCCAAAAATCCAGCAAGACTACCTTTCCTTTATATGGGGATAAGTCAACTGGTTTGCCATCGGCAGCGATTGCAGAAACTTGAGTTGTAAGAAGGCCAAATAAAATAAGCAATGTGATTCTATTATTAAGAACGGCTAAGAATTTTTTCAAAATCTACAATCTCTTTGTATTTATAAAGTAAGTAATTATATGTTCAATATCCGAATCAATATATTGGTCAAACGTTCCATAAATGGATGTAATCCAATATAATACTTCTATGGGTCATTTGGCCCATGGAATGAAATTGCTCTAATTAATAATGGCTGCTGAATGACACAATTCCACAAAGTTTTCCTTGGGCTTTTCTTTCTAATAGTGACGCTTTTTAGCTCTCATGAAGTCTATGATGAACTCATGGAAGCTAGGGAAAATCAGGCGAACATCACGCAAGCGGGCATTGAGATAATTTTTGTAATATTGTCATTCAGCGCGATGGTCTACTTCATCTATTTGCTCATAAAGCAGAATAAAAACCAAAAAGAGTTAGAGTTCAATTTAACAAAAGTAAAACAGCAACTAGAAACTTCAAATATAAAGTTACGTGACGGAAAAAAAGAATACCAAGAAGTGATTCAATGGCAATTTAGTGAATGGTCATTAAGCCCGAGTGAAAAAGAAGTCGCGTTATTAATGCTAAAAGGCCTGAGTATTAAAGAAATATCCCAATCACGCTCTACGAAAGAAAAAACAGTTAGAAAACAAGCTTCATCTATTTATGAGAAATCAAAACTCGGTGGCAGGCATGAGCTTTCCGCGTGGTTTTTTGAAGATTTGTTATAGCTCTTTTTTTACTAGTTACAGCTTCAACAGCACAAGTCTTTATGATCCAAAAAAGTTTGTGTATACGGGGCTGATACTAAAAACCCGGGGGGGGGCCACGTATTATTTCGTGAGCTGTTTGACCTTCTCAATAAGCTTTCTAACGCCTTCTTCAATCTTATCTTCAGAAAGGGAAGAGAAACCTAATCTAAAGTAGGGGCAGTTTTCTTCTTTTGGGTAGAAAAATAAATCACCAGGTTCAATTAAAACCCCTTCATTTTTTAATTCATTTGCCAGCACACGAGAATCTAAACCTTCTGGACCTTTCAACCAAAGTGCGGAACCTCCGTGGTGGGACGTCAATGCTTCACCCGGAAAATGTTCATCAATTAATGTGCGCAGAGTGGTTGAGCGTTGGTACAGCGTTATGCTTAATTTGCGAATCAGCGAGTCGTGGTAACCGCGTTGTAAAAAGCGCGCAATGATATATTGATTATTACTCGGTGGATGTTTCAGCATTAGCCTGCGTAAGGCACGAGCCTCTTTGATGAATGCTTTGGGAGCAACCATAAAACCTAGGCGGATACCGGGAGCCAGTGTTTTAGAAATACTGCCAATATAAATAACCCGTCCTTCTGAATCCTGACTTTTTAAGGCTGCTCGTGGTTTTTTGTTATAAGTCAGCTCTGCCTCATAATCGTCCTCAAGAATCAGGAAATCCTGCTCGCTGGCTTTTTGTAAAAGAGCCTGCCTGCGTGATTGGGGCAGGGTGACAGTGGTAGGATATTGATGACTGGGAGTGATATAAACACAATCACAATTATCCAGTTTATCATTAATGATTAGCCCATCCTCATCAATATCAAGACACGTGATATTTTTAGTTTGGGTTAGAAATGTGTTTCTAGCATCCACATAGCCAGGATTTTCGATACCCATGGTTTTGTCTTTATTCAGTAAAAGTTGTGCGCTTAGAAAGATCGCATTTTGTGCGCCCAGTGTAACCAGAATTTCATCGGGATTCACAAATATGCCGCGACGCGGTAATAGCTTATTATGAATCTGATCAATCAGTTCTTGATTGTCCTGGTCAATATGGTCCGATGCCCAGTCATAAATGGCTGAAATACCAGCGGCATCACGACAGCATTCGCGCCAGTCGGCAATCGGGAAAATATTTTTGTCATACTGACCATACAAAAAAGAATAGGGGAAACGCTGCCAATCCTGCTGCTTTTTTACGACCGTAAAATGACTGGGTTGAATAGTGAATAAATTCTTCCAGTTTATTGACGAGTGCTGCTCATCCTTTGTGGGCATGGCATCCGTATTTGCATAGCCGGAAAGGACATCTTCGCAAACATAATAACCACTGCGCTCACGGGTTTCGATAAAGCCTTCATCAACCAGGTTTTGGTACGCCAGCACTACCGTATTTCGCGATACTTTTAACTGGGTAGAAAGCTTGCGACCGGATGGCAAAGGCATCCCCGGCTTAACATGATGATTCAGAATTGCGGAAACCATCATCTCCTGTATACGTGCTTGTAATGTACCTGTTGATTTTTCAGGTAGTTGAAATAAATACTCGGTCAATGAAGGAGCCTCTGATTAAGTCTCATAAAATTCTGTAAGACTACAAGCTATCATATCCTAGGCGCGCTTCGCAGGGAATGCTCTTTTTGTGGTATGGTACAACGACCCTTTACAAGAAGTGCAACAACGGAGATGATGGCTTGTAGCCTTACCCTAGCGGGGCTTAGCCAAATCCCCAGACTCTGCGTTGCAGTCATTTGAGAGACATGAGTATCCCTGCATGACTACGCCTTGATTCTGAATTTTTGGCGTTGCCAGAATTTATGGGACTTAATCAGAGTCTCCTTAAGTGATCTCTTTGCAGATTTAAGAATTAACTGGAGTATAGTTTAGCTCTTCGTAAAAGTAGCTATTTTTTATATGAGGCTGTGAAAGTAATCTGGGGCGAAAGAAAATGAGGAAAAATTTTACAGATTTTGTGCAAAAATGAAGCGAATAGCTGGTTCTTTGCTGAATTTTTAAGCAAAAGCTGGGAAATTTTAGCCATTTTTATGAGTTCTATGAATACTGTCACAGCCTCATATGGCACCCCCCCGGGTTTTTAGCATCAGAGGTGATCTATGGCTCTAAATACGTCCCAAAGCATTGTCAATCGCGGTTACAATCTCATCAATATCATCATTGGTTGCAATTAAGGCGGGGGCGAGACAAATGGTGTTATTAAGAGTGGCAAAGCTGCGGTTGGTTCTGCCGATAATGACACCTTGTTGCATGCAGTCTGCTGCTATTCCTGCAACCACGCTTTCATCAACGGGTTCCTTACTCTGGCGGTCTTTGACTAGCTCTATGCCGAGGAATAATCCTTTGCCACGTACGTCTCCAATAAGAGTGTGCTTGTCTTTGAGTTCTTCAAGTTTTTCCAGCGCGTAGTTTCCAACATTGACGACATTATCCAGTAACTTTTCTTCCTGAATGATTTTCATATTCTCTATAGCAGCAGTGGGGCCTGCTGTACAGCCGCCAAAAGTAGAAATATCACGGAAGTAATCCATCGGATCTTCAGGGTGCTTTTTAAATTCATTAAAAACTTCTTCGGTAGTCACGGTGCATGAAATGGCAGCGTAACCACTGGCTACGCCTTTTGCCATGGTTACTATATCTGGCTGGATGCCGTAATGTTGATAGCCAAACCACTTGCCAGTGCGACCTAGCCCGCAGACAACTTCATCAATGTGTAGCAAGATGTCATATTTTTTACAAAGATCAGAAAGCATTGGCATATAACCTTCTGGTGGGAGCAAAACGCCACCACCTGCGGTTATTGGTTCAATAATGATAGAGCCAATGGTATCTGGGTCTTCATGTTGTATTACTTCTTCAATAGCCTGAATAGAATTTACTGCACATTCTTCTGGGCTGTGATGGCTACGGTACATATCACAGGATGGGAACTGTACAAAGCCGGGTGTAAAGGGGCCGTACTGATCTTTTCGCTGTTCCTGGCCTGAAGTACTTAAGGTTGTAATCGTTGTGCCATGATAGTCACGGTCACGATAAAGAATTTTGTGCTTCTTGCCGCCGTACTTATGGTGTGCGATCTGGCGGACTATTTTATAGCCTTTTTCATTTGCTTCGGAACCAGAGTTGGAATAGTAAACCCGACTCATGCCAGGCATAACCTGAGTTATCATATCTGCATAAATTGCAGCAGGTAAATTTCCCATGGAGCCTGCGATAAAATTCATCTTTAACATCTGGTCATGAACCGCTTTGGCAATACGTTCTCTGCCATAACCTACGTTTACCGTCCAGACTGCTCCAGATACTGCATCAAGATATTCCTTGTTGTTGGCATCGGTGACTCGCATGCCTTTGCCAGAGACAATCATCAACGGCATATTTTGTTCCAGTGCTTTATGCTGAGTTAGGTGGTGCCAGACATGCTGTTGATCATTTAGTATGGCCTGCTCAACCTCGTTGCTATGTGCGAATTTTTCCTTATGTTTAGTCATGGCAGGCCTCCTAGTGAATATATATACATATAGTCTATATTAGCTTTATGGTCTCAAATAGAGCCAATTCCAGATCAAATATCCCGCCACAGGCTTAATGTTTTTTAACTGGACTTATCTGTTTGGAAGAACTGGCTCTAACAAAAAGACTTCAAGGTACTACTTTTTTAATGTGGCTTTATTTTGTTACTTTTTTATAAAATTGCTTAAGTCTGTAAGACAAAGGTTTGTTTTTGTTCTACACTTTTCAATAAAGTGATAAAATTTGTATTATTTTATAATAAATAGAATCTATTAATAAGCTAAGATTTGACTGATTAGAAACCTAAGGAGAATGTAGAATGAGTGAAGAAAGTAAACATCAAAGTTCTAGAAGGAAAGTACTTAAAGGTATTGCTGCTGGTACTGCCGCAGCCGTTGGGCCGTGGGTAATAAGCTCAAAAGCACTTGCCTCATCTGGCGAAGTCAATGTAACCATGTGGTCTGATTATATTCCCAAACCAGTGCGTGAAGATTTCACTAAAAAGACGGGAATAAAAGTAAATTACAAAGATTTAGGCTCAAACGAAGAGCTAATTAATCAGATGAAAGCGACCAAAGGTGCGGGTGTAGATGTTTGTAGCCCAACTAATAACCGTTCTGGTCAATGGGTAAAGTTAGGTCTATTACAGCCAATTGATTATAAAAAGATAGCCAATATCAAAAACCTTAATCCTGCTATGTTAAAAGTAGGTGATGAACAGTGGAACTTTGATGGCAAAGGTTCACATTGGGTTCCATTAATCTGGGGTACAGAAGCAGTTGGCTGGCGTACTGATAAATATACGCCAGAAGGTGGCGTTCCAAGTTATGGAAATATCTGGCAGAAGGATGTTGCAGGTAAGACCATGATTCGTCCGCACAGTGGTATGTTAGGTGCAGGTTTGTACATGGAAACTATTGGTAAGCTGGCACCCGGAGATGTGTGGAAAGCTTATGGTAGTGAAGATGCTATGCGTCCTGTTTGGGACAAGATCACCAAGTTCTGTATTGAACATAAATCTCAGATTAAGCTTTTCTGGAATGATACAGATAGTCAGAAAAATGGTTTATTGAATGATGGTGTGGTTGTTGGCCAGACCTGGGATGGTCCCGTTCTTGCTATGAAATCTGCAGGCGAGCCTGTAGCTTATCAAGCACCTAAAGAAGGGGCCATGGCTTGGGTTGATAGTATGGCTGTTTCATCAGGCGCTTCAAATCTGGAACAGGCATATGAGTTAATGAATTATGTAATGTCACCAGAAGTAGGTGGCAAATCAATCAATACGCATGGTTATAACTCTGCGGTTATTGGTGCTGATGCGCATACGGATGAAAACTACAAGAAGAACTTTGCAGCTGCCTATCCTGGTGATGCATTGAAGAATCTTAATCCTTGGCCTGCAGAGCCACAGTGGTATGCAGATATCCGAACGGAATACCGTAATAAATTTGTTAACGCTAAATAGTAAGTACTTCATTAACCCCAGCACATGCTGGGGTTAATTTTATCTGTAGGAAATAGACAGATGGTATTTTTATAAATTCTGACTTTAGTATTTATAAAAATACCAAAAAAGTGTATCAAAAAGGGAAGAGAGGTTGAAGTATGAGTGCTGATGTCCAGTTGGACGATGTATGGATTCGTTTTGGTAATTATGTTGCTGCCAAAGAAGCAAATATTCATATAAATGAAGGAGAATTCTTCAGTTTTCTAGGACCATCTGGTTGTGGAAAAACGACGTTATTACGTGCCGTTTCCGGTTTTTTAGAGCCGTCCGAAGGGCGTGTTTTAATCGGCGGAAAGGACATGAAAGGAATTGGTCCAAATAAACGACCCACTGCACTTATTTTTCAAAACCTTGCTTTATTTCCACTGATGACTGTTTGGGAGAATATTGCGTTCTCACTTGAGGTACAGGGTGTGGATAAAGCAACACGTCGTAAAAAAGCTGATGAGCTCTTAAATATGGTTGCCCTTGGAGACCAAGGTGACAAGATGCCTGATGAATTATCAGGTGGACAGAAACAACGTGTAGCAATTGCCAGAGCTTTAGCCGCTGAGCCTGATGTCTTATTATTGGATGAGCCACTTTCTGCATTAGACCTTAAATTACGTCAACATATGCGTACTGAGCTTCGTCAGATTCAACAGCGAGTTGGAATAACATTTATTTACATTACACATGATCAGGGCGAAGCGTTAACAATGTCAGATAATGTGGCGGTAATGAGTCAGGCAGTTATCGAGCAGATTGGTGATGGTGATGCAGTTTACAACCATCCCGAAACAGCCTTTGTCGCCTCTTTCGTGGGTGAGAATAATTTATTTGCCGGAACTGTAACCAAAGTTGAAGGTGATTATGCCTATGTTGATACCCCCGTCGGTGTTTTAAAAGCAGTCAATGGTAAAAGAAATGGTAAAGCCCAATTATCTGGCGGGGACGAATCTTATCTATTTGTGCGACCAGAGTCATTGGTTATAGCAAATGGAGAATCTTACGATAATTCTGTAAAAGCCAATATTCAGAATCAGGAGTTTGAGGGTAATTTCTGGCAGGTTTTTTGTGAAGTAAAGGGTAGTAAGAAATTAATTAAAATGTCTTTAATAAATTCCGGTGGAGGGTTGAATCAGGCTACCGGCGATGATGTTTTGCTTGGCTTTAATGCTGATTCTGGTATCGCTTTACCTAAAGGTAAATTGGCAGCAGAATAATAACGAGGGTAATAGATTCATGCAAAAATATTGGCACGATTATTTTGTAAGAAATGGCAAAGCTTTGGGTATTGGCCTGCTTATTGCAGTTTTATTCTGGGTTGTCGTTCTGGTTATCATGCCTCAAGTGTTTATGGTGGATTTCTCTTTACGAGCAAATGTACCGCCACCTGAGTGGGGAACAGATTCTCACTTTTATACCATGGAGCACTATCAGTACATGCTTTATGGTAGTGCTAATGCATCTGGTACCTATAACGTTGTTGACTTAAGTGTATTTGGACGAACGATATTAGCCGCAATTTTTGTTACTTTAATTGATTTGGCGCTTTGCTATCCCGTTGCCTATTATCTTGCGCATGTAGCAAAGGGCGGCTGGGCGCGTTTAATGGTTTTATCACTGATTATTCCATTCTGGGTTAATGAATTATTAAGGGCCTTTTCCTTTAAGATTATGTTTGGTTCAAGTGGTGTTATTAATAACTTTCTTGTCTGGATAGGTATTTTAGATCAACCTTATGATTTCATTCATGAAGGTGTAGCACTATATGCGGGGCTTAGCTATGCCTACATCCTGTTGATGATATTTCCGATTTACAACGCTATTGAAAGTCTGGATAAAAATCAGATTGAGGCGGCCAAAGATATGGGAGCAGGCACTATTAAAACGCATTTACGAGTTGTTATTCCTCATGCCAAGCCGGGTATATCCTCGGGTGCAACCATGGTGTTTATGCTTTCATTAGGAGCTTTGGCAGCACCTCAGATTTTAGGAGGGCCAAGCAGTTTATGGTTTACTCAAATTATCTATCAGGCGTTTAATAATGCTGGAAACTGGGCGCGAGGCTCTGCTTATGCCATTGTATTGCTGATCACGAGTATTATCTTTGTGTTATTGGTTATGAAGTTTTTCAAAGTTAAATTTGGAGATATAGCCAAATGACCTCTGAACGCGTACGTAAGTTTTTTACCCTGCTTTTTGTTTTAGGCTTTTTTGCTTATTTATTTGGTCCCTTGATTGTTATGGGGTTGACTGCATTTAATAGCTCAGCCTTTCCTAGAGTGTCACCTTGGGAATGCTTTACTGCTGAGTGGTTTAGTGTATTAGTTAATGATGAGAAGTTAATCGAAGGACTAAGGAATAGTGTCTTCATATCCTTGGGAGTTGTAGCTCTGTCTGTACCATTAGGGCTTGCAGGTGCGTTAATGCTTTCTCAGGTTAAAGATCGAATCCGCCCCTGGTATTACACAATAGTGATTTCGCCCATTCTTGTTCCCGGAGTAGTATTAGGTATTTCAACCTTATTATTCTGGGATCGTATCGGTAGTATGTTTGGAGCAACCCGGGATAGCTTTTTCTATAATGGTTATTTCTTAACGATAATGGGACATGCCACCTTTATATCAGCTTATACTATGTTGATATTCATTTCGCGTTTGCAACGGTTTGATTCGGTACAGGAAGAAGCGGCTTTAGACTTAGGTGCTACTCATGTCCAAACTTTCCGTAAGATACTATTACCATTTCTTAAACCTGCCATTGGCTCTGCGGCTGTTCTAGCTTTCTTGGCATCATTCGAAAATTACAATACGACTGTATTTACTATTTTAACCGAAAGTACTATTACAACTTTTCTTGCCGCAAAAGTTCGTCATGGCATTAACCCTTCTGTAAGTGCACTTGCTGTTGCTATCGTAGTCATAACTTTATTTGGAGCAGCCTTACACGAAATGCTAAAACGTCGTGAAATCAAGGCAGCAAAAGAATCTGAGCAGATTGCTAAAGGAAATATAAAGGAACACAGTAACTCAATAAAAAGAGGCTTCTTTGCGCAACCTGCACTTTATTTAATACTGGCAGTTTTTGTATCAGGTATTGCATCAGCCTATTTTGCCGGAACTATGGGTGTAGGTGAATGTAAAGCTCAGGTTAAAGCTGACAAGAAAAAACGCGTTGATGAGCTTGTTAGAAAGCAACAACAAAAGGCTATGTTTAGAGATGCCGCTAGAAGAGCAAAAGAGCCTGTAGTGAAACCTGTTGCTCCAAAAATTGATAAGTCTAGTCGTCCGGGTGTTTCATCCAGCTTTGGAAATATTTATAGTACTGATAACTTAGGTGGTCTTGCAGGTGATTCAAACAAGAAAAAAGAGCCAAAGAAAGAAACACCAAAAGCAGAGCCAGAAAATACGGGTGGCGGAGGGTTATTTACGCCAAATAATCTTAAGAAGCAGTCAGGGTCAGAATAAGTATTATTTTACAGCCTCTTATGGAATCTCTGATTAAGTCGATAAGAATTAAGCGAAGAGAAAATTATTGGATTTGATCAGAGCTTCCTTATGGCACCCCCCCCCACTTTTTTGTATCAGCGTATAACTGGCTTATAAGAAGTTTCCACTTGGTACTACACAGTAAACGCTTGCTTTTCTATGATCTATAGAAACTAATAACTCTGATAGGTTACAAAAAATGTCTAAAAAAGAAACTCTTAAACACTATATTGATGGAAAATATGTTGATGGTGTCAGCAATCGCTTTGGTGATGTCTACGATCCCACCCAAGGTATCGTGGTTAAACAAACTCCTTTGGCAACCAAGGCTGAGGTCGAAGCCACCGTGGCATCTTCACTGGCAGCTTTTCCTACCTCGAACTCCTTCGA
>Ga0209633_10002351_pt1 | contig 18320 bp, 21 predicted proteins | sample Cruoilmetagenom1_FD_187290 | JGI IMG/M metagenome (GOLD analysis project Ga0209633, IMG submission 187290) | Oil polluted marine microbial communities from Coal Oil Point, Santa Barbara, California, USA - Sample 1 (SPAdes) (version 2) | ecosystem: Environmental > Aquatic > Marine > Oil seeps ... | reverse complement strand
CCCGCTGGTCGGATTTTTTGCCTACGGGGAAATATCCCATAACCGCGTGTATGGCTATACGGGCGTGTTGACCCTGTTTCTGTAGGGTCGAATTGATATTCGTTATATGTCAGAGTAAACCCCATTCTTACCCTGACCCTGAACGTCTTATTTTGCTGCCCACTTCATCTTGAGCTTGCGCTGATGTGTCGCGCAATCCCGTAGATACAAATTGATCAGGGTTTGATAAGGAATACCGGACTCTTCTGCCATGCCCTTAAAATACGACACAGTGTCTCGATCCAGTCGCATCGTTATCGGTTGTTTTAAATACTTAATGAAAGGGTTTTTTCGGCCTTTCATATTGGAAAAATCGTAATGTTCTCTCATTTTCGTCACTCCCAATATGCTTGTTCCTCGTCTTTGTCTGCTTTCCTCGCCGAGATAATACGAACGACAGTTTCGCTTTCTCGAAAACAGTGGCAAACAACGAGAACCTGTGGTTTCAAGCTGAGTCCAAGCAAGATAAAACGATTTTCCTGGTCAGAGTGGTCGGGATCGTAGAATTGAATAGCACCTTCATCGTAAAAGGCGGTGCGCGCCTCTTCGAAGGAGATCCCGTGCTTTTTTACGTTCGCCGTTGCTTTCCTTTTATCCCACTCGAACTCAAGCTCTTTCATATGTACATTGTACTTATGTTTATGAATATAGCAAGATGCATCCGTAAGGTTCGGCTAATCAATTCTGCCCTCAGCGGATGTAATACTTCAGCGCATTCGGGCTGAACTCGCGCGGGTCGGCCTCATCGGAAAACCGGTAGGGATTGCGCTGGCCGTCCATACCTGAAACCAGGTAGCGTTCCTTTTGCAGATCGTAGTATACCTCCAGTGTACTCCACAGCACCGGCACTTCGTAGTAATTCATGGCGTGTGCTTCCGCGGTGCGCCACAATTTCCCGTCGAGGTCGTAGTTATCCATCGCGGCAATCTGCCAACTGTCCTCGTCGATATAAAACACCCGGCGAGAATAGACATGTTTCATATCCGCTTTGAGTGTCCCCTCCACTACCCAGACACGATGCAATTCGTAACGGGCCAGATCCGGATTGATATGCTTGGTTTGCAGAATATCACTGGCGGTCTGACCCTCGCCGTCAATCTGATAGGCATTATAGGGAATGTAGAGTTCCTGCTTGCCCAGCAGCTGCCATTCAAAACGTTCGGGTGAACCGTTGTACATATCGAACTCATCGACTGTCCTCAGGCCATCAGCGTTGAGTGCGGGATAGTCATTGGCAATATAGGGTGCGCGCAGCACACGCCGCAGGGCCTGGTTGTAATTCCATGACTTGCGCGGGTCCCGGGTTCGATTGACAGGTTCCAGTACGAGAGTGCCATCACCGGCAACCAGTCCCGGTTGAATAATCTTGCTTTTGAGTGCCAGTAATATATTGGGAAATTTCTGCCGCAAATCACTTTCGGGGTGGTCGCCATAGGGGAAGACCCATTCCTGCAGAGCGAGTATCACGGTGTAGCGTCCCTTGCGCGTTACCGGGGCCTGGCCGAAGCTGCGACTGACACGTATGCCGCGCCAGCGGAGAATGTGGTTCCACACTGCTTCAACACCGCTTTCGGGGATCGGAAAAGGTGAACTCACATTGGAGCCGGCGACGCCCCCCTTGCCTTCTATGATGACGCTGGCAGTTGTGGCATTTGTCCTGACAGCATCGTATACCCACTCCGGATAGGAGGCAGAGCGACGCGTGGGATATACCTGCATGCGCCAGGACGGGTAAAGACGCAGCAGTGCCTTTTGCCCCTCGCTCAGCTTGTCGGCATGTTCCTCGATATTGTCGGCAGTAATATTGAACAGCACTTCGTCGTCCGCATAGGGATCGACATGGTGCATGCCGGCTTCATACGCGGCTGGCAGCTTGCTGATACCACCTGTCCAGGCAGGGATGGTTCCTGCTGCATTGCCAGGTCGCTCCGCACCCACAGGGGTAAGTTCGGGACCGCCGAGCTTGCTGGCTTCACCGGGCGAAGGTGCCGCCATGGCGAGTTGGTTGCTGCACAGGAGCACCGACAAACAAAGGACAGCCAGTATCACATGCACCTCAAAATAACCGCTGGAGCGGGCTTGCCTGCGAACACGCCAGTGTTTGGCTATGCCACTGTTCGCGGGCAAGCCCGCCCCTGCCTTTAAAATATTATTGTTCATCTTTTTCGTTTTGCTCTCCGAGAACTAAAACGTATAACTCACCCGGAACCTCACCAGATCACGATCCCGGATAAAATTACTGTCACCGGCACCGAAGAACTTTGTATAACTCAGGTTCGCTGTCCAGCGGTCAATGTAGCGTGAACCCAGTGCAAACGTAAGGGACTTCCGGTCTTCCAGAAAGGTGCTGACCGGTCCCGGTGTAACGCCGTCGACATCGTGCGTCCACAGCACCCGTGGCGAGAGCGTCAGGCCACCGAAGACGCCCTGGTAGGTCAGGCCACCTGCAAGCCGGTATCCCCAGGAGTTCATCGTGGGCGACTCCACGCCCTGTAACGGCAGCTTGCTGCTGGATGGCATGTCGTGCACATGGACCCCGGCAACATCGATACTGGCCGAGGTTTGTGCGGCACCCAGACGGGCACCGAACAATTGGGTAATACCGAAACTCCCCTGCGAGCGGTCGCGACGGATGTAACCCTTGATGCGGTCATTGGCCCCGAAACTCCCGAGCACACCACCATTGCCCGCATTGTCAAATTCCATGGGTGACAGTACCGAGGCAAACACCTCGGACAAACTGACCTGAAAAGGAAAATCCCTATGATGGGCAAATTCGCCCGCAAGCAGCAATCCGCGTTTGAGGGTTGCGGTATTGAAGCTCAACCCGACCATGGTGATGTCATCCGGATACTCGACGATATAACCGGCCTGGTTGGCGTAATCACTGGTGGTCACTGCCTCGGATGTCTGTGACGCTGCTGTTGCTGATTCCTCTGGCGTCAGACCAGTGGACTCATACGCCGGCACCAGGCTGGCTGCCCGGGCATCGACGGCCGCCTGCGACGTTGCGTCGATGGCATGCTGACTGGCGGTTTTGCCGCTGACAATGGGCAAGCGGCTGTTGTAACGCACCACGTAGGCGGCCAGCGTCGTGGCATTGGTACCCCGGGGAATCAGTGAGACACTCAGTCCAAACTGTCCACTGTCGCTGGCGTCTTCTGTTCTAAGGCCCGGCAGTTTAAAAAAGTCCGGATCAAAGCCAAGCGTCCCCGGTGGTAATGCAAACGCTGTATCGAGATCTGTTCCCTGGTCAGAGAAACGCCCGGCGCCCAGCATGGCAATATTGACGTTGTCGTTATCGAGCAGGTCATTGGTGGAAAAAAAACTCCCGATCGGAGGTAGGCCGACCGGCTCCCACTCGTACTGGTAATAGCCTTCCACGGCAACCACTTCAGTAATGTTGGCCGCTCCCCAGAACATGCCCTGGGGAATGCGCAGGTCACGAGCCGCGACGGCCGGTTGATTCAGCGCTGCAAAATCAAACGGGTTAATGACATCGACCCCGTCACGGACAAAGTTGCCCTCCCCCCAGTTCACCACCTGGTCACCGAGCCGGAAGAACAGCGGAATGTTCCCGACTGAGAAACGTGCAGAAATATAGTGTTCAAGAAAATCGGCGTCCTGGCCAATCTTGTCTTTTGCATCCGAACTCAGGGAAGTACGCTCACGGTCTTCGTGCTCGTTTTCGTAATCATAGAAGGCGAAACCACGTACATAGGCGCCGAAGTTCTGCCAGGACAGGGTCAGGTCCGCATTGAGGCGCACGGCATTGGAGATAATGCCTTGCTTGTAATTCAGGTTGCCGTCATCCTTGTTGGCGGTTTTTGCCTTGCCGCCATTGGCAATGGCAACCAGGTCTTTGTCGGCATCATCGAGCCGCACACCGAGCCCATAGGCCAGCGTGAGATCAAGGAGGCCCTCCACCTGGCCGGCGCGAAAGTCTGCCGCCTGGCTGACGAAAGCCGGGAAACCGCATGTCAGCAGCACGAGAACTCTGAAACCTTTCACAATATCGTTCTGATTCACTTACCCGGCATGGGTGCGATTTAATCGCGGATGCGATCCTGCAGGTGCATTATAAATGCTATGGGTCATTCGCGGCTACAAGCCGCTCCTACTACAATAGATACATTGCAGGAGCGGCTTGTAGCCGCGAATAGCCCAAGCACATAAATCAAAAATGCAACGCATCAATCAGACACATTCCCCAGCTTGTCCACGCGCAGTTTTACCCGTCGTAACCTGAGTGCCAGGAACACCAGCATGGCACCGACCACGAATGCCAATGCTGCCACCAGCCATGAAATAGTCACCGCACCGGCGCCTGGCCAGACGATCAAAACCAGGCCGATAACAGCCAGCACCAGGCCAATTGTCAGCAACAGCCCCCGATTGGGGTCGTTTTGGTTAGCGCTACGTCCAGCAAGGAACAGGTTGGCGCCGTGCAACAATGCCCAGATACCGAGGATAATCAGCAACCATTTCACCGTCAGTCCCGGCCAGAAGAGCAAGACTGCGCCCACTGCTATACTTACTAGGGCTGGCAGCAAATATGACTGCAGATCCCGGCCACGGATACCGCTGATAAAGCCGGCAGCCCCGTCGAGCAAGGCGTAGATACCAATCAGACGAACAAGCAGACCAAGCGTCAGCTTGGGCCAGATCAATGCGCTCACCCCAAGTCCCAGGGCAAGCAGGCCTCGCAGCATGAAGGTCCACCATACGTTACCCATTTTCCCGCTGACCCGACTCTTCAGTCCAACAGCCGCTGTCTGTAATTGTTCATTATCTGATGGCATATCTTGTTTCCTGTTTTATGTTCAAACTTTATCTTAATGACGTATCGCCTTGGTTGCTTTCTTGGCAGCACCGTCGTCGTCACGTCTTTTTTCAATCGGCCCTTTGTCCTCGATACCTACGGCATCCTTGGTCATATCCGCGGCGGCTTCCTTCGGCGAGCAGCGCCCACCCACACCCACGGTTGCTTTCATGGCAGTGCTTTTTGCGGCCTTCTCCGCAGTGCAATCAGGATCGAGCACCCCACTGATTGCAGCTGCACTTGATAATACCAGGGCAACACCCAGGGCCCATGCTAATGTTGATTTGTCCATTGTTGAACTCCTGTACAGATATTGAGTTGTGGTTCTCACGTCTGCCACTTCGCCCTCAGCGCGAGGATAATACTCCCAACCAGGAGTTTCAGTAACAGCTTGTCGTTATAGTTCCGGGGACAGTCCCTTGATTAGTGACTATTTTGCTGGCGGCGGGTCCGGTTGCAGTGGCACCGAGAAGGTCAGAAAGACGGCATCACCCTCCACCCTGTTTTTGGCGTCGAATTCGTGATACCAGCGCAGATCCAGACCCATGGAGCGCCCGGCGGCCTTGAACTGGTAAGCCATCTCCGGACCAATGCCGCCTACGCGTGACTTGAAGTTACCCAGAACCTTTGGGCCGCCACTGTCGGAGGTAAACTGTTTGGAGTAATAGCCCACGAGTCCCGCTGAAAAGCCGGAGGGCAGGTGCTGCTTGTAGGTAAGTTCAAGATGGGCCTCGTTGCCGCTATCGTAATCGGTGTCATCGTTTTCACCATTAAACGTTATACCGAGCACCCCCGAGAATTCCCTGCCTTTTTTAAAAATTACAAAGGTAAAAGCGGTGCCGACATCAAGGCCCCAGCGGTTTGCGCCCATATTGGCAATGCGCCCTTCTTTGTATGCACCGACCGGAATAAAGACGGTGCTATAAATATTCCAGGCCCGGAACAGGTCCCCGTCGCGTTTACGCCACCCCAGTGATGCAGCCAACGCCGGATCCCCGACATCCGTGAGGCTGTCCGAGACACCGCCCCCCAGTGTTGTGCCGCCCGGAGTGGTGGCTGTAGCATCGGCTTCAATCTTGACATGGCCGTACGGCACCACCCCACCGATAGCCAGACGGCCGTTACCAAGGCGGGTGTCCGTGATCCAGGTTGCCTGCAATACGTTGACCTGAGCCTCTGCCGAGATGCCCTTGTTGAGCAGGCCGGCGATGGGGAATTCCTGGTTGGAGTCACCGTCGTAGTAATACAGGTCATTGGTGACATACCAGCCGGGTTTCGGAATCAGTCCCGCCACCGGGCCGCGCTTGCCCAGCAGATAGAGCGATTTCCCGCCTTCCACGGCGTAAGCGTTGCCCCAGAGGCAGGCAACTGACAGCGCCATAAGCAATGCAGGTTTTATCCGGATACCGTTTTTATTCATAAAATTTGTTTACCCTTTCGAGCTATACCAGATTGGTGAGGTCCAGGCACGTTCCCGTACGGTCGCCGGTACATCATCCAGCAGGGGCAGGCCCGCGCGTACTGCGTCGTAGGTGCTCCAGCGCGGCGTCGGGATATGCAGAACCCGGACATAATAGACCGCTCCCCTGCTTGCATCAACTCTTCGTCCACCCACGATCCGATAAGCTCCGCACTACCGATGATCTGCATCTGATTTTATTCCGGCAGACAACAGCACTTGCGTGAGAATAGCAGATTAGCGGTTAATTTAATCTGTCAAAGTAGAATTAAACGGGCGCTTTCTGACCCAGTCATTGAGTGCCTGAATATAGGGAGGACTGCCATTATCGAGGTGCCAGGAATCGACGACATAGCTATCCAGGGTTTCCAGTTCGATTATCTGGCCGGCCCAGTGCTGGTCAAACACATACGGTGCACGGTAAGCCCGTTCGACCACACGGTGCCAGCGCAGTAGCCCGTGCGCCTGTAGCAACTCCAGATAGCGTTTGGTATTTGTCGACTCGTCAATGCAATCCATTTGGCCCGGCCAGTCATCAACAACCGGATTCCTGCCCCGATCAAGGTAAGTGGGTGTCTGACTACCCGCAACATTCTCCAGGAGAGCTATCGCCTGTCGGATCATATCCCGTTCCCCGGCAGCTGAATGCGCAGCCGGCTGGAACAGGTTAATGAGCCTTTGCCATTCATCAGCAGCAGGACGGACCTGTGCTGTCCGGTTACAATTATAGTTATAGCAAACCGTGAACACCGGCCGTTCAGAATCTGCCATTACCGGCAGCGACAGGGTCAACTGCTGTAACATCAGCAGGCAACATCCGGTGGCATACAAGAACTGCCACCCCTGATGGCACACATGTGGTGATCGGCCTTTTTGCAATCCTGTCACATGAGTCCGGAAAAGTACTGCAACGCGGTTTTGGTCTTGGTCTTCTGCTCACCTTCGAGATCAATCCCCTTTCCCGCCAGGAAATTTCTTGCCTCGGCTGTGACCTGGAAGGTCTCCTTCGGCTCGCACTTTGTTGACAGTTCCAGGATGCGTGAATTATCCGGATAAAACCATGCCTCGGCGACCAGATCTCTGTCAAGCGCTTCCTCCGGGAACTCCAGCTTCAGGGTGAGTATTGGCCCGAGTGGCACGAGATCGTTCAGTTCCACGCCATCCGGTGCGTTCATCTCGAAGAATTTCTTTTGCTCTTTCGAAAAGAGCTCATTGATGTCGAGTTTTCCTGCGACGGCCTTGCGAACATCATCGGGATCCGACTTGCCCTTCATCGAGGCCGAGGTCACAAACCGGCCAGGCATTATGTCAACTTCAACCTTCATGCTATCCGAACGGCGCATCTCCTTCGGTAGTTCTTCCGGCACTACAGGACGCAGCTTTACTACTGTATCGGCCGTGCCACCCTGATTGCGCCGTGCACGCACCACAACACCGATTGCATCCAGGGCCAGATCGGGCGTATCGAAGAAGTAGACCTGCCGTATCTCGGCTTCGATAGGATCCAGCCCCAATGCAAGAGAGGCACTGCCATGATCATCCTCCGCTACCGAGAGCTTTAGCTCGACACTGTCGGCCCCCCTGGTCAGGGCCAGCAATTCGCCTTGTTCATCAACGGTAAGTTTGTTCATAATCCCTCCTGCAGACTGTTTCCCAATCGTCTCAGACAATAGTCGGTGAGTCAGCGCTCAGTATGCTGGCAAGCTCGGCAAACAAGGTTTTTTCCCCTGCGCTCACCTGCTCGCCACCAAAGCCGAGAAAACCACCTTCCCTGGCTGCCCTGGCAACATTTTCAGCCACTGACATCGCCCAGGCCGTGTACTCGGCCGTTTCACCGGCACTGGCCTTCTCTTTCAACAGACTGGCTACTTCGCGGGAATCATCCAGCAGCAGCGCCCGTATCTTCTCCGGAGAATCAATTCCCTTATCCTTGAGACGGGCGATTGTCTGCTCACGTAATGCCTTAGCCTTCACTTTGGCTTCATCGCGATCCTCCATGTTGGGCAGCACGCCCTGGATGATTTCGTTATTCGGGTAGTCTTTCAGGCCGGCCATGTAGCTTTTTGCACTGGCGAACAACTCCTTGACCGTCCCCAAACCACTGCTTTCCGCGAACACCATGGCCGATCCGATCAGGATCGGTGTCGCCGCCAGTAATTGCTGTTCTGAATCGGTAAATTTTTCATCGAATGACATAGTGATCAACTCCTTATTGGTGAGGTTCTTATGGGCAAACTGGCACTATTCACTTGCAGGAGCGGCGTCTCGCCGCGATCATGTTTGTTACGACCTAATCGCGGCGAGACGCCGCTCCCACAGGCGATTGCTTAAGCTCAAGCCAGACCGACCGCCTGGTGCATATAAGCCAGGACCGGCTGGCTAAGACCCAGTTTGCTGGCTAGCTCCTGCATGTAGCGCTTCTCGGCGTCCGTGTCCACTTCGATGGCCATAAGCGAGGCGGCATAGATCTGAGCCGCCACCTGCTGATTGGGCACGGCACGTACAATTGCATCGGTGTCCATCGGCTTGCGCATTTCTTCCATGACGAAGCGTTGCTCTTCATCCGTGACGCCGTCTTCCTGCATCTTGCCCACCAGGCGTTCGGTTTCCTCGGCATCGATGCGCCCGTCGGCCTTGGCGGCATTGATCATCGCCTGCACGGTTAGCGTAGCAACGTCACGGACCTGCTGTTCCTCCCGGGCATTGGCAGGCTTGCGCAGTCCCGCAATAACGGCAGTTGCATCATCGACCTCCAGCGATTGCGATCCAGCAGCGGATTTATCGCCACTCATCATGCTTTTTGCCAGTGCGAGTGCCTGGGCAGCCAGGGCACCAAAGATGGTATTGGCACCGGCACCCATGGAACTGTTGCCGCTACCGCCTGAACCGCCAAGAACCACTTTCCCAAGGCTGCCAAGAAGGTCTCCGGTTGAGAAGCCGCCGCTACTGCCGCGTCCCGCACCGGGTGCGCCGCCTTGTGTGCCACCGGCCAGTTTGCCCAGCATATCGATAATGGAACCGGCGCCGCCACCCGGACTGCCGCCTTGCATGCTATTGCCACCAGCCAGCTTGCCCAACATATCCAGAATGGAACCGCCGCCGCCCGGGCTGCCGCCTTGCAGTCCTCCAGAACCACCCCCGTACGTCCCGCCCGGTGCGCCAAAGCCCGTGTTGTTGACAGTGCGATCAAGTCGCCCGGCCGAGGAACCCATACCGCCTTTCATCAATGAGCCAAGAATATCCAATGCATTCATAACAAAGCCTCCAGTGCTTCTTATAGTGCTTTTCTTATAGAGAGAAAAATAAAATTACGATGTGCACTAATTCCGGCAGGCTGCAGCGAACATTACTGCCGCCGCAGCCCGCAACGAACTACGCGCGCCGGCGCCCCCCACCGGGTGGACGCATCCATGGCGGCGGGCCACCCCTCGGGCCGCCCGGCATGGGCTGCCCCTGCGGTGGCCTTTGTCCTCCGGCGGGCATATCCCAGGGCGGTGGCGGTGGCTTCTGGCCCGGGGGGCTGTTTGCCACTGCTTGATTCCAGGCACTCAGTCGCCGCTGTTGCTGATTGATGAAGGCGGCAAGCTCCTGCTGCTGGTGTCCATCGAAGCGCTGTTTTTCCTGCTGCTGATAGGCCTTGAATTTCTCCAGATCACCGTTCTGCTTGTGGCCCAATCCGTTGCGCTCCTGCTCCTGATGGGCGCGGAATGCAGCCCAGTCCTGTTTCCACCAGGCTTCGTCGAGTTCGTCCTCATCGAATTCAGGTGTCTTTGCGTGTGTCCCGGATGCAGTAGCCGCACCGCTCCCGGATTCTGCCTGCGGGGCTCCCGGCAGGGGCGCGTTCAGGATGTCCTTGATGCGTTCCAGCACTGAGCCGTCGTCATCATCAGCGGCGGGGGCCTGCGTTTGCGGAGCTTGTCCCTGGGTACCCGGCAGGGGTGCGTTCAGGATTTCTCCAAGCCTGTCAAAAAAGCCTTTGTCTTCTTCTTGTGCCATCTTTCACCTCCAATGTGTTAGTTTTTTACCTTGATCAGTTTCGACGACCAGACGAGGAGCAAGGCACCTCCCAGGGCAGCGACACAGGTAATGATCAGACCGCCGACGGTGCCACTGGCACCAAACCCGAGCAGCGCCAGCACGTAGCCACCAACCACCCCGCCGGCAATACCGAGAATCATATCGCCGATCTTGCCAAACGGCGGGATACCGCCAATGAAACCTCTTGCGATCAATCCGGCTATCGCACCAATCGCCAACCAAACAAGCAATGACCATGCAGGCATGTCAAATTCTCCTTTTTAACGAACCAGTTGTAAGTAATTAATTGCAGAAAGCAGGGATCAATGTTTCTTTTTGTCCCGTTTCCCTTCCCGAAACTCCTTGCGGGCGTCAAGGATATTACCACGACATCTGGCCGGATTCAGTCAATTGGTATAGCAACAGCTAACCATGATTTCGCCTGGCGACGTGATTCCTATGTGAATCAGGGAGTATGACGAGCCATTTAAACTAAAACAGCAAAAGACGTTTTACCACTTTTAGCAGTTCCTTGAACGGCAATTGTGTCGCACCGGCGGCAAGCAGTGGCAGCAGCGCAGCAGCGGAGACCGGTAGCAGCGCTGCACGACTGAAAACAGATGTGGATAATTTATTAACCGCCTCAAACGTTTTGGAAGGATCCGGGATCGCGCTTGCAGCCGACGAATCGGCATCTTCAGCGGCATCGATATTCCTGCCCAGAAGCTCGCGCTCGGCAGCGCGGTGGTAGCGCGTTGCCTGTACGCTGCAGGCGAGCAGTGTTTGTTCCTTGAGCCGGGTGAGCGGCTTGCGGAAGGCTTGCAATGGCCAGGCAAAGAGTGCCAGCACAATGAGCAACCAGCACGTCATCAACATTCCGTAGGTCTCGGGTTGCAGGTCACTGTTCAGGAATTGTTGGGCAACAACAGCGCCTACCACGCAACTCACGGCAAAGACAAACAGGGTATAGGCGTTCGGGTACTGGCCGATGAACGCGAGACCACCGCGACCATCCGGGTGAGTCGCGACCAGACGCAGATCAAGTGCCGCCAGGTCGCGCAACAACATTGACCACACCCGGATCCGCCAGAGCCAGCGCAGCAATAGAAACCAGAACAGCGGACTGCTGACAAGCACGCACCACCATCCCGCCATGGTCAAGGTATTGCCTTCCGGCAAACCATGGACCGACCATGATGAAGCATCAACATCAAGCAACTTGCTATACGTGGCAAATGAGATAAAAACCGCGATGCCGAGACAGCTGGCCTCTGCGAGGTATGCATCGCGTCGCTTAAGTGCTTTTGTCACCGCCACGGCAGCCGCCTCAAACGCGCCCGGAGCCAGCAATGGCGCCTCGGAAAACTGGACAAGGTGTTTGCGCAGCCGTTGCTCGACCTGCCGTTCCATGAGCATAAAAAGGCCCACGGCGATAAAAAACCTTGCCCAGACGCCCAGTTCCAGAAGATAGGGGTTTTCTGCAGCCGCACCATAGGCATCACCCGCAATAATGCTCAGGACCAGCGGCGCCCCCCAGGCAAGCCCGACAAACAGCACAGCCCTGGGACCTGCACGGAATGCATCCGCACTTAATAGACCGAGCTGTTTTTGCAAGGCGTAGAATGGCCCGCCTTGTGCCACAAGGAATTCGCTGGTTCTGGCGTCTTTATTGCTCGCGTTGTTCATTGTATTCCCTGGTGTTGTGAAATTGACTTCGGCGGCAACTCTGGTGGTTGACAAGACTGTTCGCCATGCTGCCAGACCTGCGCGTATAATATTACCATCTGCAGCCGCCCGAAACGACGCCATCCGGTTACTGCAGACTGCGTTGCGACTCATCATCAGGGAGAGATCATGAATAATGTAAAAGTCTTCACACTGCTTGCCGGGATGACGGCCGTCATGGGCATGGTTGGACAGGCCATGGGCGGTCAGAGTGGCATGCTGATTGCGCTGCTCATTGCCGCTGGTATGAATTTCTACATGTACTTCACTTCATCTACGAAGGTGATGAAGGCCTACAAGGCGCAGACCATTACGCGCGAACAAGCACCGGAACTGTACGATATCGTTGACAAACTGCGGCAGCGTGCCGGTCTGCCGATGCCGACCGTCGGCATCGCCCCGCAACAGCAACCAAACGCGTTTGCGACCGGGCGCAATGCCGACCATGCCGTTGTATGTGTCACCCAGGGCCTGCTGGATATGATGGACCAGGATGAACTGGAGGGTGTACTCGCCCATGAACTCGGCCACATCAAGCACCGCGACATGCTGTTGCAAACCATCTCGGCGACCATGTCCGGAGCAATTACGAGCCTGGCACGCTTCGGCCTGTACTCGCCACATCAGGGTCAGGGCCGGGGTTCACCGATCGGTCCCCTGCTGGCACTGCTGGCACCCGTGGTCGCCATGATTCTCCAGTTTGCCATTAGTCGCACCCGGGAATTCAAGGCCGATGCCTTTGGCGCGGAAATCTCCGGCAAACCTCTGGCCCTTGCCAGCGCACTGAACAGGATGCAGCAAATCGCGCAACGTGCGCCCATGGATGTCGCCCCCTCGATGGCACCGATTGCGCAGGTCAATCCGCTATCGGGGTTCAGGGGATTATCAAAATTGTTCTCCACCCATCCGTCGACCGAGGAACGGGTGGCACGCCTGCAGGCGATCGCTGCGGCACAGGCCGGCTAATATAGCCGATCATTGCAAAGTATATGAATTGTGGGAGCTGCGTTGCCTGCATGGATGTAGGTATATCGCGCAGTGCAGGGATGCGCGTGAGCGATACAGCCGCGAATCTGGATCAATACTGTAGGAGCGTCGTCCCCGGCGCGATTCACGGCGAGGACGCCGCTCCTACAGTCACAGGCAGGGTCGAGGTAGTACGTAGGATGCGCTTCGTGTTACTCAACTCATCCTACGGCCATTATCTCAAGTCTGGTGATGCAGGAGCGGTATACTCCCCGTTAGTAATTCAGCGCCTCACGCGCCTTGTTTACGTCCACCGAATCGGCGGCTTTTTCCGTGTCCACAGACTCATATGCCTTCTGGTAATCAACACCATCAGCACTGACGGCCTCGCCCATCTTTTTCTGATCGACGGACTCAGTGGCCTTCTGTGTATCTACAGACTCAGACAGCTTTTGGTAGTCCACTGCCTGTGCGACAGAAATGCAAGACAGGCAAAACATCAGGGGTAACAGTTTTTTGCTCATGGTTAATTCTCCTTGTTTCTTATCAGACCTCTGACACTACGTACGTCACCTCGTCACCCTCGTAGTACGGGCGGTAGTAGGTGCCGCCAAGCTTCATGTACTTGGTGTCTGCAATGGTCACTTCTTCATAGCCGGGCGGCAGATATGTCACAGAGGTACCCGCCGGCGGTTCCACCACCACATACTGGTCAGCAGACTCGTCATAGATGAAGAAGGCGCCCTGAAAATAGCAGTAACCCTCGTCATTCGGACCAAACGCAATGGTGCAATCGATGGGCGGGGCCTCGACCTGGGCACCCACCGGAGCAGGCGCGGTGACATAGCCGGTGCCTGACGGCGCCGGCTCGTAGAAGGCGCCACCGTAGTACTGGTATTGCTGCCCCGCCACAGGCACCGCAACAGCAGCCTCAGGTGGTTCATTCACCGCCGCGCCAATGGCATAGCCTGCAACACCGCCTACGACAGCACCACCTATACCCCACAACCAGCCATTGTCATCATCATCGTCGTCATTGTTATTATGATGATGATTACCGTCATCATCGTCGTCCCAGTAATTGTCGTTACCCCAGTAGTGGCGGTCATCGTACATGTCCTCGTAAAGGTCATTGCGCTCATCGGCCAGTTTTTCATGGTGCCGCTGCCGGTCTTCCCTGGCATCATCCCCCCAATCCTGCCAGTCTTCCCGTGCCTCATCCTGGTGGTCAAACTTGTTTTGCTGCAGCTCCTCTGCGGCTTTCTTGCGATCACTGCGGATGTCCTCCTTGTTCGAGGCATACTGCTGGCGCCCTTCCTTGACCTGCTTGTTGTGTTCCTCGCGCTGCGCCTGACGCTGAACCTTCTTGTCCTGCGTCCCCGCCGCCCGTCCGGATGTTGCAGACTTTCTGTCAGTCCGCTCTTTCGCCTGCCGGTCAGAGGTTGCCTTGCGATTGTCCTGCTTGCGTTTTGTCTGGGACTGCTCACGCGCAGCCAGATTCTCGCGACTCTTGCCGCCTGAGGCCTTCTGCTGAGGTTTCTTGGCATCCTTCCGGGCAAAAGGCTGGTCCTTGGCGGGGCCAGACGCGCGCTGTCCTGCCTGTGGTTTGGACTGTGGTCTGGCTTTTGCCTGCGGTTTGGACTGTGGCCTGGACTTTGCCTGTGGACGTGGGGCAGAGGCTTTCTTCATAGATCCCTGCCTGGCGCTCGACGCACGGGGTTTGCGGTCAACCTTGCTCTTGGAGTGCTGCTGCCGGGACTTCTTGCCGCCACCGCCTTGCCTGGCTTTCTTGCCGCCACCACCGCCTGCCCTTTTACCATCCAGTTTACCTGCCCAGGCTGCACCCTCACCGCTACTACCCGGGGTGGGTGCAAACAGCACAGGCCCGATAAGCAACAGCGTCGCGAGAGCCGAAGACAGGAATACCCTGGCCATTTTCCACTGGGATATCGATATCATCATGGCTTGTCTCCTTCCCCGGTGTTATTCGCCGCCCTGAACTCGATACGGGATGCCCCTTCCGCAGGCGTAAAGGTGAATTCTTCTGCGTTAATGGTTGGCCTGAAGTTCCAGTCGGACAACCGGGCCTCGTAACGCGGGGCACCTGCTTTGTCTTGGTATTCGATAATCACCTTGCGGATGACCGGTACTTCACCACCCTGGATCCAGACCTGGAAATCAGCGTCCGCCGCACGAAACAGCAGGTGATGGACAAAGCTGCCATCGAGATAGTGCCGCCCGCCATAGAAGCCGTCCCAGACATCTTCATGGAGCCATGTGCAAGGTTCGCTGCTCATCAGGTCCTCAAGTGGCAACTCAACACCGTGTTCATCCAGCTTGTCCAGGGTTGCATCGAGAGTGTCGGGTGCGGGAACCTCAACATACATATTCTTATCAGGGTCGAAGACAGTAACCGTCTTGCCATCGTACAGAATGGTACGTGGACCCTTGTCACTGTCGCCATCGATGCGTAGATGGTTCGGACGATCAACTACCACCTCGTCATAACGCTGGTACTGTACCGTCATGCCGGATTCGAGTACGTCATCATAGCTGATGTCGGCGGTTACCGAAAAAGCGGGCGCCGATTTCAGCTGCTCACAGGTGCGCTCCATAATTCGATCAGCCTTTGGATCAACCACTCGCGGCGGCGTTTCTTCCGCATTCAGGAACAGGGGGGTCAACAACAACGCTCCTGCTACTATCCCTGGTAAAATTCTCATTGATCTCCTCCATTAGAAGAAACGGTTATTGCTCTTGTTATGTTCCCGAGGGGTAAGCCGCAAACGGAACAGTAACTATGCAGATTGCTACCGGTTAATATATTTAAGTAGCAGGCAAACGATTTATTGTCTTTAAATCCCTGGGAAGTGATAATACGTCTATAACCGGGTTTGGGCAAACTTTGCCCTTAGTGCGGACGCGCGCCTGGTAGGATGGGTGAAGGAGCGTAGCGACGCACCCATCAAAAATAGGGTGCAATACCCTGACGGGCACGTCACTTTGTTCCTTTACCCATCCTACGGTTTATGGGCATCTAGATTGCAGTCGCCTCTATTCAAGTTCTTCATCCATATCCAGAAACCGCCAGCGCTGATCAGTTTCCGGCAACCAGCAAGCGCTCATCTTGCCAAACCACTGGTAGCGGTGACGACCAATATAGTCATATACCGGATCGGCTATAAAGCGTGGCACCAGCAGGAACACGCCCATCAGGGGCCATCCGCGATGGAGCAGCATCGCGGTGCGCAGGGCGGCGCGTGATTTGTGGTACAACTGGCCCTGGTAGATCAGGATAACCGAATCCAGACGGTTGTCGGTGATGTTATGCGCGGCCAGTAATTGTTGTGCGGCGGTGGATTGCAGCCGGGCGAAACGGAAGCGTTCCTTTGGGTCGCGCTTGATAACGAACTGCACACTGCCCGCACATAAATGGCAAACACCGTCAAAGAGAAGTATCGGGTTCTCGTCCAAGGCTATTCGTACTGCAGATAATGGCCGGGCTGCAATGCAGGATCCAGTGGTAAAATCCAGTCAGCCGATTTCAGGCTGCGCGGTATCTCTGACAGATCACGTTCCGGGTCCACCAGCATCGCCAGTTCACGGAAGTTGAGCGAACACATGGTTTGCGCTGTGACCACCGGGTCTGACACCCGGTATTTTGCCTGCCAGACCTTGTCCAGATGGTGTGCGAACTGCAGGATCATATCCGGCCGGGTCGGCATTTTCTCGAACTGACGTCGGGTGAGCCAGATAGCAGGGTTAACCCGCCATTTTTTACCCGTATCCGGGTCAAGCACCTGGAACTCTACACGGGCATCCTTGTCCCTGAGCTTCATGCGCCAGGAGAAACGATGGCCCTCCTCCGTCCAGGCAACGGTCCCGGGATAGACCAGTGGGCGCATCGGCATCAGGATGTTATAGAGCAGGAAGATGCCGAACAGTACCATCAACGGTTTTTCCCAGGATAGTTCGATCCGTGCCGGCCTTGTGCCGAGTTGAAAACTGCCTGTCACCCGACCCAGCCAGCGACGTGGCCAGCCCGGGTCAAAGAACAGCGTGGTTGCGCACAGGGTCATCCAGGGGAAAATACCGATGGAGAAAAGCGTTGCATTGGACAAGTGGAATATGGCGTAAAAGCAAAACACAATCAGCCGGGTCTTTTTAAAGAATAGCAGTGGTGCACCCAACAGATGCAGGGACATGGAAAACCAGGCACCGAAGATGGCGAAGTCCGGGGCAGTCAGCAGCGGAGCCATAAGCGGATGCTCTTCTGCCCGGCTTGAAAACCAGAACGTCAGTGGCCAGCCACTTAACCAGTCGCTGTTCATCTTGACCAGGCCCGCATAGAGCAGCACGATCTCGGTCATTATCAACAGCCCGAGCAGTGACCAGCGCGGAATCCAGTCGTTCCGCTCGCCCCGTCGCAGGGACCAAACCTGGTCTGCCGGGACCATCAGCAGACAGATGCCATACAGCATGACCAGATAAAAATGGTTCAGGTAATTCGCCTGCTCGATGAAGAACTGCCAGCTAAAAGCAATCAGGAAGACCAGACAGGCAGTTCTGTAGAACAGCCCCAGCATGATACCGAGGGAGGCCAGTCCGATAACGGCGAACAGAATATACATGCCATTGCCGGGCAATGCCGGTACCCACTCCCAGCCGAAATACTTGAACTGAAACCCGCCGCCGGGATTTTCCAGACCATCCAGAAACAGATGCTGGATGCGCGGCCAGTAACGAAAAGCATCCCAGAGCAGGATGCCGCCAAAGGCGATGCGGAAGACGGCAAGGGAAGCACCATCGACTGGTTCACGCAGCCATGACAGAAACCTGTTCATGTATCTATCCTTGATGATTCAGGGTAATCAAGGGGACAGTATACCTGTTTACCGGTAGCGGGCAGTTGTGCTTGCCATAAAGCGACGCTCCCTCCGGGACGGGAAGTACGCGACGGATCAGGTTGCGGGTGTACGGGACATAAACCAGCGACAGGCAAGCAGAGAGAGCAACGCCCAGACACCTCCGGCAATCCAGCCTGCAATGATATCCGTTGGCCAGTGCACACCGAGATACACCCTGCTCATTCCAACCAGAAGGGTCAGCAGTAATGACCAGCCCAGAATATAGAGCTTGATGCGGGTCTTGCTGCTTGCATGCGCCAGCAGTGCGCCCATCGTTAAAAACGCCACCGTCGACATCATGGCATGACCGCTGGGAAAACTGCTCATTATCGCTGCGGTTTCGTGCGGGACAAGTTCGGGTCGGGGGCGTTCGAAGAACGTCTTG
>Ga0209633_10002349_pt1 | contig 18333 bp, 14 predicted proteins | sample Cruoilmetagenom1_FD_187290 | JGI IMG/M metagenome (GOLD analysis project Ga0209633, IMG submission 187290) | Oil polluted marine microbial communities from Coal Oil Point, Santa Barbara, California, USA - Sample 1 (SPAdes) (version 2) | ecosystem: Environmental > Aquatic > Marine > Oil seeps ... | reverse complement strand
CCAATATTGTTATAACCTAATTTTGCAATTTCATTTTGTTGATTAATATTGAACGATCTTTTTGCTTCAAAATCAATCTCCTGAAAAGCAATAAAATCTGCATTTATTTTTCTAAATTGATTTAAAACAATCGTTAGGTGATCATCATAAAGTGATTTCGGTTTTTCTACTGCCAAATTATTAGTCATACCGCTTAGATAACCAATATTATAAGTGATTATACTAAATATTGAGTCGTTGTTTTTAGTTGAAGGATAATCATTCGTAAATGTTTTAGAATAATCATTTGGACTAAAATTTGGAGAAGATGCCCAAAAATAGAAGCCAACAAAAAAAACAATTGTAATCAATAATAGAAAGGTAGATACTTTTAAAAATTTATTCATTTATGAGGGGGATTAGAATAAAAAAAATAAATATAAGAAAATAATTTTAATAAACTAATCTTTGTATATTTGCATCCCAAAAAAAATTATAATATTAAAGTAGAGTTTATGAAAGGAGGTGCCAAACTATGTTAATCATACCTGTAAAAGATGGTGAAAATATAGACAGAGCGTTAAAACGTTTTAAAAGAAAATTTGATAGAACCAAAACTATGAGAACACTTCGTGAGCGTAAACAGTTTTCAAAACCTTCTGTAGTAAAGCGTAAGCAAATTCAAAAAGCCCAATATGTTCAAGCAATAAGAACGGCTGAAGAAAAAGGCTAGTTCAAATTATTATTGAATAACACCTTATATATTGATTAAAAAATCCTGCCTTGGCAGGATTTTTTTTGTTAAAAAATTTATTTTTTCATCCTAATTTTTGTAACTTTGAGTAGAGAGTATGAACCATGTGAATTTAACAGGTATTGTTTGTTAAATAGTAAATTGAAGATAAATTTTGAGTATACTTCATTTTGTAGATTATATAAATCACGAAAAAAATTATTCACCTTGTACAATTACGGCTTATAAAAATGATCTAGAATCTTTTCAACATTTTTGTAATTTAAGGTACAATGAAAAGACAATTAATAAAGTGCCGTATACATTAATTAGAAGTTGGATTGTTGATTTGGTTGAAAGTGATATTTCAAATAGAACGATTAATAGAAAGATTAGTTCTTTAAAATCGTATTACAACTATTTAGTCAAAACAAAACAAATAGATCTAAATCCTTTACGCAAGCATCAATCTTTAAAAGTATCAAAAAAAATAAACGTTCCCTTTTCTGAGAAAGAAATATTAGAAGTGCTTAATACCTTTGAAAATGATAATGATTTTGAGTCTGTTAGAAATAAATTAATAATTGAAATGCTTTATTCAACAGGTATGCGTAGGGCCGAATTAATTGGATTAAAAAATTCTTCAATAGATCTTTCACAAAGCTCTGTTAAAGTTATAGGAAAAAGAAATAAAGAAAGACAAATTCCGTTATTAAATTCGGTGATAAAAACAATTAGAAATTATCAATTATTAAAGGATATTAATGGTTCAAATGTTGATAATTTTTTTATCACAAAAAAGGGAGACAAAATGTATCCAACATTGATTTATAGAATAATAAATGAATATTTTAGTAATGTATCCTTAAAAATTAAAAAAAGCCCACATGTAATAAGACATTCTTTTGCAACGCACCTACTAAATGAAGGTGCTGATTTAAATTCTGTTAAAGAATTACTCGGTCATGCAAGTTTGGCTTCAACGCAAGTGTACACACATAATAGCTTAAAAGGATTAAAAAAAATGTATAACCATGCTCATCCACGGAGCAATAAAAACAATTGATTTATGAAAGTATCTGTGCAATCTGTTAATTTTAACATCGATAATGATTTGGTAAAATATGCTGAAAAAAAGATTAATATTTTAGAAAAGTTTCACGATCATATATTAGGTGCAGAAGTATTCTTAAAAGTCCAAAAATCAAGTGAAAAAGAAAATAAAATTACGGAGATGAAAATTATTTTACCTGGTAATGATATTTTAGTTAAAAAGCAATCCAATACATTTGAAAAAGGTATAAATATGTCAGTTGACTCATTGAAAAGGCAGTTAGTGAAACGGAAAGAAAAACTGCGAGCATAAAACATAAAAAATAGTATAAAAAAGTTTTGTAGAACTAATAAAACTTTTTACATTTGCAAACCGTTAGAAAAAGCGGTTTGTTTTTTTGTGCGAAAATCTGAAATACAATATAATAGTTTTATGTATTTATTCAGAAATAATTAACAAAAAAGCCGATGTAGCTCAGCTGGCTAGAGCAGCTGATTTGTAATCAGCAGGTCGTGGGTTCGAGTCCCTCCATCGGCTCAGGTCTTTGAAAATAAAATAAATAATTGAGGGGAGATACTCAAGCGGCCAACGAGGACAGACTGTAACTCTGTTGGGAAACCTTCGCAGGTTCGAATCCTGCTCTCCCCACATATGTTTATAGAAGTAAAAAATTATTAAAAGCGGGAGTAGCTCAGTTGGTAGAGCTTCAGCCTTCCAAGCTGATTGTCGCCGGTTCGAGCCCGGTCTCCCGCTCAATATTTTACAGCATGAAATGAATTAATGAAAAGGAATGATGTTGTAAAATGGGTATAACCAAATCCCAAACGAATTGAACTAGAGCAAAATGAAAATGAAGAGGAGTCCGGTTACTATAAATATATCAGCCGGTGTAGCTCAGGGGTAGAGCGTTTCCTTGGTAAGGAAGAGGTCACGGGTTCAAATCCCGTCATTGGCTCTGATAAAAGCTTCAATTAATAACGAATTTAAACACAATTAATATAACTAAGATTTAAAATTAACAATCATGGCAAAAGAAACTTTTGATCGTTCGAAACCACATTTAAATATTGGAACCATCGGACACGTTGACCACGGTAAAACTACTTTGACTGCTGCCATTACAAAAGTGTTAGCAGAAAAAGGCCTATCTGAAGTACAAGATTTTGATCAAATCGATAATGCTCCAGAAGAAAAAGAAAGAGGTATTACAATTAATACTGCACACGTTGAATATTCAACGGAAAATCGTCATTATGCGCACGTTGACTGTCCAGGTCACGCGGATTATGTAAAGAATATGGTTACTGGTGCTGCCCAAATGGACGGTGCAATTTTGGTTGTAGCTGCAACTGATGGACCTATGCCACAAACACGTGAGCACATTTTATTGGGTCGTCAAGTAGGTATTCCAAGAATGGTTGTGTTTATGAATAAAGTAGACATGGTTGATGATGAAGAGCTATTAGAATTAGTTGACATGGAAATTAGAGAATTATTAACTTTCTATGAATACGATGGTGATAATGGTCCTGTAATTCAAGGTTCTGCATTGGGTGCATTGAACGGTGAGAAAAAATGGCAAGATACTATTATGGAGTTAATGGATGCTGTTGATACTTGGATTGAATTACCAAAAAGAGATGTTGATAAAGATTTCTTAATGCCTGTTGAAGATGTATTCTCAATTACTGGTCGTGGTACTGTTGCAACTGGTCGTATTGAAATGGGTGTTGCTAATACTGGTGACTCTGTTGATATTATTGGTATGGGTGCTGAAAAATTAACTTCTACAGTTACTGGGGTTGAAATGTTCCGTAAAATATTAGATAGAGGTGAGGCAGGTGATAATGTTGGTATTTTGTTAAGAGGTATTGATAAAGAACAAATTAAAAGAGGTATGGTAATCTGTAAACCAGGTTCAATTACACCTCATGCTAGATTCAAAGCAGAGATTTATGTTTTGAAAAAAGAAGAAGGTGGTCGTCATACTCCATTTCATAAAAACTACCGTCCTCAGTTCTATGTAAGAACAACAGACGTAACAGGTACTATAAATTTACCTGATGGTGTTGAAATGGTAATGCCAGGAGATAATTTAACAATTACTGTTGATTTAATCCAACCAATTGCATTAAACTTAGGTCTTCGTTTTGCGATTCGTGAAGGAGGTAGAACGGTAGGTGCTGGTCAGGTTACTGAAATTCTAGACTAAATAATAAGTTTAGTCAATAAAAATAATATTTTGAATATCAGGTGCTTCTTTTAAGAAGCACCTTGTATTCTTTTAAATAGAATGTTTTTTATTGAAAAAAACAGGATATTAATTTAGCAGAAAAAAAGTAGTAGTTTAATTAATGTTTCTGCCAAATACGGGTGTAGCTCAGTTGGTAGAGCACTGGTCTCCAAAACCAGGTGTCGGGAGTTCGAGCCTCTCCACCCGTGCGTAAAACAAATAACAATGGATATAGTAAATTATATTAAAGAATCATTTGTAGAACTAAAGAACAATGTTACTTGGATGCCTAGAGAGGAAGCTCAAAAAAACACTGTATTAGTTGCAGTTTTTACTATTATTTTCGCGATAGCTGTATTTTTAGTAGATAAGTTTTTTCAAATGGGATTAGAGAAATATTTTAATATTTTTAATTAATATAAAAGATGTCAGATTCTTCCGTAATGAAATGGTATGCTGTAAGGGCAATAGGTGGTCAAGAAAATAAGGTGAAAACTTATATCGAAAATGAAATTGCTCGATTAGGATTATCAGATTTTGTAAACCAGGTTCTAGTACCAACCGAAAAAGTAATTCAAATTCGTAACGGTAAAAAATACAATAAAGAAAAAGTTTACTTTCCGGGTTATATTATGGTAGAGGCAAATTTAAGTGGAGAAGTGCCTCATATTATTAAATCTGTTACCGGTGTGATTGGATTTTTAGGTGAAACAAAAGGAGGAGATCCGGTACCATTGAGAAAATCTGAAGTGAATAGAATGTTAGGAACAGTGGATGAATTAGCTGTTCAAAATGAAAATGTGGCAATACCTTTTGTTAAAGGTGAAACCGTTAAAGTGATTGATGGTCCGTTTAACGGATTTGATGGAACAATAGAAAAAATTAACGAAGAAAAACGTAAACTTGAAGTTATGGTTAAGATTTTTGGAAGAAAAACTCCATTAGAATTGAACTATATGCAAGTTGAAAAAATCTCATAAATGTTACGAGAATTATGTTAATACATTAGCTTCCAATTAATGTGTTTTCTTAATTAAAGTTATTAAAAATGGCAAAAGAAATTAGTAAGGTAGTAAAATTACAAGTACGTGGAGGAGCAGCAAACCCTTCACCACCTGTAGGACCAGCATTGGGTGCTGCCGGAGTTAATATTATGGAGTTCTGTAAGCAGTTTAATGCAAGAACTCAAGATAAAGCTGGAAAAGTTTTACCTGTTGTAATTAATGTTTACAAAGATAAATCTTTCGACTTTATCGTGAAAACTCCACCAGCAGCAGTACAATTGTTGGAAGCAGCGAAAGTTAAAAAAGGATCTGGAGAACCTAATCGTAAAAAAGTAGCATCAGTTACTTGGGATCAGGTAAGAAAAATTGCAGAAGATAAGATGGTTGATTTGAATGCATTTCAAGTTGAATCGGCTATGTTAATGGTTGCAGGAACAGCTAGATCTATGGGGATAAAAGTTAAAGGAAAAGCTCCAGTTAAAACAGCGTAAAGAAGATGGCAAAACTTACAAAGAAACAAAAAGAGGCTCATTCTAAAATTGATGCTGGTACAGCATACAATTTATTAGAAGGTTCTACTTTGATAAAAGATATCACCAACGTAAAATTTGATGCAAGTGTTGATCTTGCTGTGCGTTTAGGTGTTGATCCGCGTAAAGCAAACCAAATGGTTAGGGGTGTTGTTACCTTACCACATGGTACTGGTAAAGATGTTAAAGTATTGGCATTAGTTACTCCAGATAAAGAAGCAGATGCAAAAGAAGCAGGTGCTGATTATGTTGGATTAGATGAATACCTTCAGAAAATTAAAGGAGGATGGACAGACGTTGATGTTATTGTTACCATGCCAAGTGTTATGGGTAAATTAGGACCTTTAGGTAGAGTTTTAGGACCAAGAGGGTTAATGCCTAATCCAAAAACAGGAACTGTAACAATGGATATTGCTAAAGCAGTTAAAGATGTAAAAGGTGGTAAAATTGACTTTAAAGTTGATAAAACAGGAATTATTCATACAGCAATTGGTAAAGTGTCTTTTGATGCGGATAAGATTGCAGATAATGCGAATGAATTGATTCAAACACTTTTAAAATTGAAACCTGCTACTGTAAAAGGTACTTATGTAAAAAGTATTTATTTATCAAGTACGATGAGTCCTAGTATTGAAATTGATGGTAAATCAGTAAATGCAAGTTAAAATATTTGAATTATGACTAGAGAAGAAAAATCACAAGTAATAGAAGATTTAACTGGCAAATTAACTGATAATAGTATTATCTATTTAGCAGATATTTCTGGCTTAAATGCCATGGATACTTCAGATTTACGTAGAGCTTGTTTTAAGGCAAACGTTAATTTGGCAGTTGTAAAAAACACATTGCTTTCTAAAGCGATGGAAAAATCGGATAAAGATTTTGGAGAATTACCTTCTACATTAAAGGGTAATACTTCAATAATGATCTCAGAAACTGGTAATGCACCGGCAAAAGTGATCAAAGCATTCCGTAAAGGTAAAGATAAACCTATTCTAAAAGGTGCTTATGTTGAAGCAGCAGTTTATGTTGGTGATGACCAATTAGATGCATTAGTTAACATTAAATCTAAAGAAGAAGTTATTGGCGATATTATTGGATTGTTACAATCACCAGCTAAAAATGTTATTTCAGCATTAAAATCAGGCGGTAGTAATTTATCTGGTATATTAAAAACTTTATCAGAAAAATAATAAACACACACTAATAAACTAAATAATAAAAATTTAAACAATAGAAAAATGGCAGAGTTAAAAGATTTCGCAGAACAATTAGTTAACTTAACTGTAAAAGAAGTTAATGAATTAGCAAATATTTTAAAAGAAGAATACGGTATTGAGCCAGCAGCAGCAGCAGCAGTAGCAGCTGGACCAGCAGCAGGTGGAGAAGCAGCAGCAGAAGAAAAATCAGAATTTGATGTTATTCTTAAGGCAGCGGGAGCTTCAAAATTAGCCGTAGTTAAATTAGTTAAAGAATTAACTGGTTTAGGATTAAAAGAAGCTAAAGGAATTGTTGATAGTGCACCAGCACCTATCAAAGAAGGTATTGCTAAAGATGAGGCTGAAGGTCTTAAAAAATCTTTAGAAGAAGCAGGAGCTGAAGTAGAGCTAAAATAATTAGCTTTAAGCTAAATAATTAAGGTTTAGGTCTTTGAGGTGTAACCACTTAGACCTAAACCATTTTGCATATATATTCGTTCTTATAATTTAAATTTAAATTTTTCTCCATTGGCAACGAAACAAAAAACCCAAAGAGTAAACTTTGCATCAGCTAAATTGATTACCGATTATCCAGACTTTTTGGATATTCAGATAAAATCATTCCAAGATTTTATTCAATTAGAAACCAAATCTGATGAAAGAAGTGATGAAGGATTGTACAAAACCTTCTTAGAAAATTTTCCAATAACAGATACTAGAAACAATTTTGTTTTAGAATTTTTAGATTATTTTATTGACCCACCAAGATATTCAATATTAGAATGTATTGAAAGAGGATTAACGTATAGTGTTCCTTTAAAAGCACGTTTAAAATTATATTGTACAGATCCTGAACATGAAGATTTTGAAACCATAGTTCAAGATGTATATTTAGGAGTAATACCCTATATGACACATAGTGGTACTTTTGTAATTAATGGCGCTGAACGCGTTGTTGTATCACAATTACATAGATCACCAGGTGTGTTTTTTGGTCAATCATTTCATGCAAATGGAACCAAATTATATTCAGCAAGAGTAATCCCTTTTAAAGGTTCTTGGATTGAATTTGCTACCGATATTAATCAAGTAATGTATGCTTATATCGATAGAAAGAAAAAATTACCAGTTACAACACTATTTAGAGCCATTGGTTATGAAAGAGATAAAGATATATTAGAAATCTTTGATCTAGCCGAAGAAGTTAAGGTATCAAAAAGTGGACTAAAAAAAGTATTAGAAAGAAAATTAGCAGCAAGAGTATTAAAAACTTGGTTTGAAGATTTTGTTGATGAAGATACAGGAGAGGTTGTTTCGATAGAACGTAATGAAATTGTATTAGATAGAGATACGGTTCTTGAAAAAGAACACATTGAAGAAATAATTGAATCTGGTGCAAAAACTATTTTATTACATAAATTAGATAATGAATCGGGTGATTATGCTATTATACATAACACCTTACAAAAAGATCCAACAAACTCTGAGAAAGAGGCTGTTGAACATATTTACCGTCAGTTACGTAATGCTGAACCGCCAGATTATGAAACTGCAAAAGGGATAATAAATAAATTGTTCTTTTCTGAACAACGATATAATCTTGGAGAGGTTGGTCGTTACAGAATGAATAAAAAATTAGGTTTAGATATTGATATTGATCAAAAAGTACTTACTAAAATTGATATCATAACTATTGTTAAAAACTTAATAAACCTTGTTAATTCAAAAGCAGAGGTTGATGATATTGATCACTTATCAAATCGTCGTGTAAGAACTGTTGGAGAGCAACTTGCAGGTCAGTTTGGAGTTGGTTTATCAAGAATGGCTCGAACAATTCGTGAAAGAATGAATGTTCGTGATAATGAAGTGTTTACACCGATTGATTTGATCAATTCTAAAACACTATCATCTGTAATTAATTCTTTCTTTGGTACAAATCAGTTATCTCAATTTATGGATCAAACAAATCCATTGGCTGAGATTACTCATAAAAGAAGATTATCGGCATTAGGACCAGGTGGTTTGTCTCGTGAAAGAGCTGGATTTGAGGTTCGTGATGTTCACTTTACACATTATGGTAGATTATGTCCTATTGAAACTCCTGAAGGGCCAAATATTGGATTGATTTCTTCATTAGCTGTATATGCCAAAGTAAATAATTTAGGCTTTATAGAAACTCCTTATAGAGAAGTTAAGGATGGACATGTTGATGAAAAACAAAAACCAATTTATTTAAGTGCTGAAGAAGAAGAAGGTAAAAAAATTGCACAATCTAATTTAGAACTAAATGAAGAAGGAAATATTGTTTTAGAAAAAGTTGTTGCAAGAGAAGATGGAGATTTTCCTGTAGTACCAGTTAGTGAAGTAAATTATATGGATATATCTCCAAATCAGATTTCATCTATTTCAGCTTCATTAATTCCATTTTTAGAACATGATGACGCCAACCGTGCCTTAATGGGATCAAACATGATGCGTCAGGCTGTACCATTAATGCGCCCTGAATCTCCAATTGTTGGAACAGGATTAGAAAGAAGAGTAGCTGAAGATTCTAGGATATTGATAAATGCAGAAGGATCAGGAGAGGTTATTTATGTAGATTCTGATAAAATTGAAATTAAATACAATCGTAGTGAAAATGAAGAAGTAGTTAGTTTTGATTCTGAAAATAAGATTTATAATCTAATCAAATTTAGAAAAACCAATCAAGGAACTTCTATTAATTTACATCCTATTGTACAAAAAGGAGATAAAGTTACAAAAGGTCAAGTTCTTTGTGAAGGTTATGCAACTGAAAAAGGTGAATTAGCGCTTGGTAGAAATATGAAAGTCGCTTTTATGCCTTGGAAAGGATATAATTTTGAGGATGCAATTGTAATTTCTGAAAAAGTAGTTCGTGAAGATATTTTTACTTCTATTCACATTGATGAGTACTCTTTAGATGTAAGAGATACTAAATTAGGTGCTGAAGAATTAACGGCAGATATACCAAACGTTAGTGAAGAAGCGACTAAAGATTTAGATGAAAATGGAATGATTAGAATTGGTGCAGAGATTAAACCTGGTGATATTCTAATAGGGAAAATAACTCCAAAAGGAGAATCAGACCCAACTCCTGAAGAAAAATTATTGCGTGCTATATTTGGTGATAATGCAGGTGATGTAAAAGATGCTTCATTAAAAGCTTCGCCATCATTAAGAGGTGTTGTAATTGCTAAGAAATTATTCCAAAGAGCAATTAAAGATAAAGCTACAAGAGTAAGAGACAAGGAAGAAGTAGATGCACTTGAAGTTCAATTCTCTGTAGATTATGATAAGTTAAGAAATGTACTAATTGATAAACTATTTGGTCTAATCAATGGTAAAACATCTCAAGGTGTTCAAAATGATTTAGGGGAAGATATTTTACCTAAAGGAAAAAAATTCACTTTAAAAATGTTGAATTCAGTTATTGATTTTGAGCATTTAACAAAAGGGGTTTGGACAACTGACAAAGATTTAAATAACTTAGTTAGCAGGTTAATTCATAATTATAAGATTAAAGTTAACGATTTGCAAGGTTCTTTAAGAAGAAAGAAATTTGCAGTTACTGTTGGTGATGAATTGCCAAAAGGAATTATAAAACTTGCTAAAATTTATGTTGCTAAAAAACGTAAATTAAAAGTTGGTGATAAAATGGCTGGTCGTCATGGAAATAAAGGTATTGTTGCTAGAATAGTTCGTCAAGAAGATATGCCTTTCTTAGAAGACGGAACTCCAGTTGATATTGTTTTAAATCCACTTGGTGTACCTTCTCGTATGAATATTGGTCAGATCTATGAAACCGTTCTTGGGTGGGCTGGTCAAAATATAGGTGAAAAATATGCGACTCCAATATTTGATGGAGCACATATTGATCAAATTACTGATTTGACGAGAAAAGCTGGTATTCCAGATTTCGGACATACCTACTTATATGATGGTGGTACCGGAGAGCGCTTCGATCAACCTGCAACTGTTGGTGTGATTTATATCATCAAATTGGGTCACATGATTGAAGATAAAATGCATGCTCGTTCCATAGGACCATATTCTTTAATAACACAACAACCATTAGGTGGTAAAGCACAATTTGGTGGTCAACGTTTTGGAGAGATGGAAGTTTGGGCACTAGAAGCATACGGTGCATCTGCAACATTAAGAGAGATCTTAACTGTAAAATCTGATGACGTTTTAGGTAGAGCCAAAACTTACGAATCAATCGTAAAAGGAGAAAAAATGCCTGAACCAGGTTTACCAGAATCATTTAACGTGTTAATGCACGAGTTGAAAGGTTTAGGTTTAGACCTGAAGTTAGAAGAATAATTAGCAATAAATGTGGTAAGTAGTTTATACTACTTACCACTACAATATAATTTTTACAATTTAATTCTATTCCATTACCATGGCAAGACAAAGAGAAAAATACACTGTAAAAAAGTTCAATAAAATAACAATTGGTTTAGCTTCTCCTGAAACTATTCTTGAAAAATCAAGAGGAGAGGTATTAAAACCAGAAACTATAAATTATCGTACGCATAAACCAGAGAGAGATGGTTTATTTTGTGAACGTATTTTTGGCCCTATAAAAGATTATGAATGTGCGTGTGGTAAATACAAACGCATAAGATATAAAGGAATAATATGTGATAGATGTGGAGTTGAAGTAACTGAGAAAAAAGTTCGTAGAGATAGAGTAGGTCATATTAATTTAGTTGTTCCTGTTGCCCATATCTGGTATTTTAGATCATTACCTAATAAAATGGGTTACCTTTTAGGATTACCTTCTAAAAAATTGGATATGATTATTTACTACGAAAGATACGTAGTAATTCAACCAGGTATTGCTAATAATGAAGAAGGGGAACCATTACAAAAAATGGATTTCTTAACGGAAGAGGAATATTTAAATATTTTAGAATCTATTCCTCAAGAAAATCAATATTTGGATGATAGTGATCCAAACAAGTTCATCGCTAAAATGGGTGCTGAATGTTTGATAGAACTTTTAGCTAGAATTGAACTAGACTCATTATCTTACGAATTAAGACACAAAGCAAATACAGAAACGTCTAAACAACGTAAAATGGAAGCTTTAAAACGTTTGAACGTTGTTGAAGCTTTTAGAGATGCAAATACTCGTAAAGAGAATAAACCTGAGTGGATGATTATGAAAGTTGTTCCGGTTATTCCACCAGAATTACGCCCACTTGTTCCTTTAGATGGTGGTAGATTTGCTACATCTGATTTAAATGATCTATACCGTAGAGTTATTATTCGTAATAATCGTTTAAAAAGATTAATGGAGATCAAAGCTCCTGAAGTTATTTTGCGTAATGAAAAACGTATGTTACAAGAATCGGTTGATTCTTTATTTGATAACACACGTAAATCTTCTGCAGTAAAAACAGAATCTAACCGTCCGTTAAAATCTTTATCTGATTCATTAAAAGGTAAGCAAGGACGTTTTCGTCAAAACTTATTAGGTAAACGTGTTGATTATTCAGCTCGTTCTGTAATCGTTGTTGGTCCTGAACTTAGACTTTACGAATGTGGAATTCCTAAAGACATGGCAGCTGAATTATACAAACCTTTTATTATTAGAAAGTTAATAGAAAGAGGTATTGTAAAAACAGTAAAATCAGCTAAAAAGATAATTGATAAAAGAGAACCGGTTGTATGGGATATTTTAGAAAATGTTTTAAAAGGACATCCTGTATTATTAAACCGTGCACCTACTCTTCACCGTTTAGGGATTCAAGCTTTTCAACCAAAATTAATTGAAGGTAAAGCAATTCAGTTACACCCATTAGTATGTACTGCATTTAATGCCGATTTTGATGGAGATCAAATGGCGGTTCACTTACCTCTTGGTCAAGAGGCAATTCTAGAAGCGCAGTTATTAATGTTGGCTTCTCATAATATATTAAATCCGGCAAACGGATCGCCTATTACCGTTCCATCTCAAGATATGGTTCTTGGTTTATATTATATGACTAAAGAACGTAAGTCGACAGACAAAACGAAAATTAAAGGTGAAGGCTCAACTTTTTATTCTCTAGAAGAAGTTAAAATGGCTTTTAACGAAAAGAAAGTAGATTTAAATGCCAGTATTAAAGTAAGAGGAAAAGATTTAAATGACAAAGGCGAGATTGTAACTAAAATTATTGAAACAACTGTAGGTAGAGTTTTATTTAATGAAGTAGTTCCTGAAAAAGCAGGGTTTATAAATGAGGTTCTTACCAAGCGATCTTTAAGAGATATTATTGGTAATATTTTAAAGGTTACCGATGTTCCAACTACAGGGAAATTTTTAGATGACATGAAAAACATGGGATACAAATTTGCATTCCAAGGCGGATTGTCATTTAGTTTAGGAGATATTATTATACCTAAAGAAAAACAAGAAATGATAGATTCTGCTAATAAACAAGTAGATTCTATTATGGCTAGTTATAACATGGGTATGTTAACTAATAAAGAAAGATATAACCAAGTTATTGATATTTGGGGGTCAACCAATAATCGTTTAACGGAATTGTCAATGAAACGATTGCGTGATGATCAACAAGGGTTTAACTCAGTATTTATGATGTTAGATTCTGGTGCAAGGGGTTCGAAAGAACAAATTCGTCAGTTAACAGGTATGCGTGGTTTGATGGCAAAACCTAAAAAATCTACAGCAGGTGGTGGTGAAATTATTGAAAATCCAATTTTATCTAACTTTAAAGAAGGGTTGTCAATTTTAGAATATTTTATCTCAACGCATGGTGCTCGTAAAGGTTTAGCAGATACAGCTTTAAAAACTGCAGATGCTGGATATTTGACGCGTAGATTAGTTGATGTTTCGCAAGATGTAATTGTTAATGAAGAAGATTGTGGAACTTTAAGAGGTTTAGAAGTAAAACCACTTAAGAATAACGATGAAATTGTTGAGACTTTAGGAGAAAGAATTTTAGGACGTGTTTCATTACATGATGTTCACAATCCAATAACCGATGATATTATTGTTGGTGCAGGAGAGTTGTTTTCTGAAGAAGTGGTTAAAAAAATTGAAGAGACTTCTTTAGATACTATAGAAGTTCGTTCAGCATTAACTTGTGAATCTAAAAGAGGTATATGTGCCAAATGTTATGGTGTGAGTCTCTCAACAAATAGCATGGTTCAAAAAGGGGAAGCCGTAGGTGTTGTTGCAGCACAATCTATTGGTGAACCTGGTACGCAGTTAACATTACGTACGTTCCACGTAGGTGGTATTGCAGGAAACATTTCAGAAGATAATAAATTAGTAGCTAAATTTGATGGCGATATTGTCATAGATGATTTAAAAACTGTTGAAGGTAAAGATTCAGAAGGAAATCCGGTTAACATTGTAATTTCTCGTACATCAGAAATTAAAATTGTAGATAAGAAAACAGGTATAGTGCTAAGCACAAACAATATACCTTATGGATCTCATATATTTGTTGATGGTAAAAGAAAAATTAAAAAAGGAGATGTTGTTTGTCAATGGGATCCTTATAATGGTGTAATTGTTTCTGAGTTTGGAGGTAAAGCTGTTTTCGAAGAAGTTATTGAAGGCGTTACTTTCCAAGTTGAATTAGATGAACAGACAGGATATAAGGAGAAAGTAATTTCTGATTCTAAGAAGAAAAAAGTTATTCCAACTTTACATATTCAAAATAAAAAAGGTGAAACGTTACGTTCGTACAGTTTGCCAGTTGGAGCACATTTATTGATAGAAGAAGGGCAAAAAATTGACGTAGGTCAAACTTTGGTTAAAATACCTCGTAAATCTGGTAAAGCAGGTGATATTACAGGTGGTTTACCACGTGTAACGGAACTGTTTGAAGCACGTAATCCTTCAAATCCAGCAGTTGTATCTGCAATTGATGGTGTTGTTACATTTGGTAAAATTAAACGGGGTAATCGCGAAATTATCGTAGAATCAAAATTAGGTGATATTAAAAAATATTTGGTAAAATTATCTAATCAAATATTGGTTCAAGAGAATGATTTTGTAAGAGCGGGTATGCCATTATCTGACGGAGCAATAACACCAACCGATATATTAAATATTGAAGGACCGGCTAAGGTTCAAGAGTATTTGGTAAATGAAATTCAAGAAGTTTACCGACTACAAGGTGTGAAAATAAATGACAAACACTTTGAAGTAGTTGTTCGTCAAATGATGCGTAAAGTAAAAATAGTTGATTCTGGAGATACAATTTTCTTAGAAAATCAATTGGTTCATAAAAATAATTTTATTGAAGTAAATGATGATATTTATGGAATGAAAGTTATTGAAGAGCCTGGTGATTCAGAATCATTTAAAGCGGGTCAAATTGTTTCGGCAAGAGTATTACGTGATGAGAATTCAATTTTACGTAGAAATGATAAAAATTTAATTGAAGCTCGAGAGGCTGTACCAGCAACTGCTGAGCCTATATTGCAAGGAATTACTAGAGCATCACTTCAAACTAAATCATTTATTTCGGCAGCATCTTTCCAAGAAACAACAAAAGTTTTAAATGAAGCTGCTGTTCATGGTAAAGAAGATTATTTAGAAGGGTTGAAAGAAAATGTTATTGTTGGGAAACGAATTCCGGCAGGAACAGGTATGAGGGATTATGATCATTTGATCGTTGGTTCTAAAGAAGAAATTGAAAATTAATTATTTAGGCGCGATTTATCGCGCCTTTTTTAATAGTATTTATTATGGATAAAAAAGAAAACAAAAATCAATTGAACATTGAAATTGATGAAAAAATAGCCGATGGTACTTATGCTAATTTAGCAATAATCAATCATTCTATTTCTGAATTTGTTGTAGATTTTATCAATGTGATGCCAGGTGCACCAAAATCTAAAGTTAAGTCACGTATTATTTTAACTCCACAACACGCAAAACGCTTAATGAAAGCGTTGGCCGAAAATGTTAAAAGATTTGAGAACAATCATGGCGAAATTAAAGATTATGAACAACCTCCAATCCCGATGAATTTTGGTCCTACAGGCCAAGCATAAATTTTTATAAACCGAGTTTTTAACTCGGTTTTTTATTTTAAATCAAATATTTTTTATCTGTAATAATTAGTTTTGCAGTTCTAACTAAAGATTAAAATGAAGTACAACATCTTTGTGGCATTTGTTTTATTATTTTGTTTTAAAACCGTTTTTTCGCAAAATGAAAAAACCGAGGCTCTGAATGAAATTACTATTACTTCTAGTAGAATAGATCTACCCTTTAATGAGAATTCTAGAACAATAACTGTAATTTCAAATGAGGATATTCAAAATTCTACTGCCGATAATGTAGCAGATTTATTACAGCAATTTACGGGTATAGACATTAGAAAAAGAGGTGTTGACGGTATGCAGTCAGATCTTTATATTCGTGGAGGTAGTTTTGATCAAACCTTAGTTTTAATAGATGGAATAAAAACTGAGAACCCTCAATCGGGACATCATACAATGAATATGATGATCCCTATTGAAAATATAGAAAGAATTGAAATTATTAAAGGTCCAGCTGCTCGTGTTTTTGGACAAAATGCATTTACAGGTGCAATTAATATTGTTACAAAAAAAGATGTTACAACTCAACTAAAAGGCCAAATAGGTTATGGGTCTTTTCATACCAATACAATGGGTTTAACAGGGAGTTTAAAATTTAAAAATTCTTCTCATCAAATTCATGTTTCTAGAAATACATCGGATGGATATCGACATAATACAGATTTTAATAATAAGAATATATTTTTAAAAAGTAAGTTCAATACAACTCGTACGCCTATTGATGTTATTGCTACTTTTATGGATAGAAAATTTGGAGCAAATGGATTTTATGCTAGCCCACAATTTATAGATCAATATGAAGAAACTCAATCTAGTTTGGTTGGAGTTTCATCAAGTTTTCACGAATCTAACTTCCAATTTAAGCCAAAAATTTATTGGAAAAGAGGACAAGATATGTATGAGTTCGTAAGAGATCAACCAGAAATTTATAGAAATCTTCATATTACGAATAAAGTTGGTACTGCAATTGATGCTTCTAATAATTCTAAGCTCGGTGTGACTGGTTTTGGGTTAGATATTGCAAGAGTTTATATTGTTAGTAATAATCTTGGCGATCATAATCGAACCATGGTTACAGGCTTTCTAGAGCATAGATTTCAAATGTTTAATGATAAAGTTGATATTACACCAGGTGTAGCTTTAACGTATTATTCTGATTTTGATTTTCAAGCATTTCCTGGAATTGATTTGGGTTATAGCATAAATAATCAAGTTAAATTGTATGGTAATATTGGATATACATATAGAATTCCTACTTATACGGATTTGTATTATAGTAGTCCGACAACAGTGGGAAATGCAGATCTAATTCCAGAAAAGGCTTTGGCAGAGGAATTGGGACTTAAATTTACATCAAATAATTGGACTGCTAATATGGCTTTGTTTTATAGAGACGCAAGGGATTTGATAGATTATGTTAAAGTGTATGAAGATGATAAATGGAAAGCAGAAAACTTAGCAGAAGTAACAACTAAAGGTTTTGAAACAGAAATAAATTATAAATTCAGATGGTTTAATTATACTCAAAAATTAAACATGGGTTATACTTTTTTAGAAGATGATATTAAAAAGCAAGATATTCCTTTTTCTAGATATTCGTTAAACTCTATCAAACATCAGGTAACTGTTAATTTAGACTCACAATTTTTTAAATATCTAAAACAAAATCTAGCTTTTAGATTTGTGGAAAGACCTGATGGTACTAGCTATAATATTGTTGATTTTAAACTAACAGCAATGTATAACAATCTGGAAATGTCAGGAGTTTTTAATAATATTTTCAATACAGAATATACAGAAACAAATTTGGTACCTATGCCAAAAAGCAATGTTCTTATTGTATTAAAATATACTTTTAAATAAGGTTTTTGTTATTCTATACAATGGTTGTAATTTAACCTTAAATAACCGACTAACTTTTCAAATTTAAAATTAAAAATAATGAAACAAATATTATTCCTTGCACTTTTGTTTAGTGCGTACAGTGTGTCATCTCAAGTAAATAATGAACATTTAGAAGTAGGAGATATAGCTCCTGAAATTACTGGTGTGGATCAAAATGGTAAAATTATTAATTCTACAGATATCTTAAAAAACAATAAAATTTTGATGGTTTTTTATCGAGGGAATTGGTGTCCACATTGTAAAAAACACTTAGGTTCTTTACAAGAACATTTGAATGAATTTAAAGAAAAAGGTGTTTTTGTTATGGTTGTAACTCCAGAATCTGTAGAAAAAATAAAAGAAACGGAAGAAAAATGGAAAACAAATTTTTCAATTATTCATGATGTTGATAATAAAATTATGAATGATTATAAAGTTGCATTTGAAGTAAACAAAGAAAATGTGCCAAATTATTACGGATTTGTCACAAAAAAAGTAGCCGATTATAATGTAAATAATAACAATATTTTACCAGTTCCAGCAACTTATATTCTTGATAAGAATGGAAAAATTTCTTATGTTCAATACGATCCAGATTATAAAAATAGATCTGATTTTAGT
>Ga0209633_10002348_pt1 | contig 18341 bp, 21 predicted proteins | sample Cruoilmetagenom1_FD_187290 | JGI IMG/M metagenome (GOLD analysis project Ga0209633, IMG submission 187290) | Oil polluted marine microbial communities from Coal Oil Point, Santa Barbara, California, USA - Sample 1 (SPAdes) (version 2) | ecosystem: Environmental > Aquatic > Marine > Oil seeps ... | reverse complement strand
ATAAAGGGGAATAAATATGAAAAAAATCATTATAATTGCAGTAGTAGCTGTTGTTCTTATTATAGGTGGAATTTTAGCTTATTTTATGATATTTAAATCTGATCCAAAAGAAGTTGAAACTGTGTACTTTGAGTATTCATTTGATGAGGGGTATTTTAATTTAGCAGATGAGAACAAAATTGCAAAAGCAACTATTGTAATAGAATATACAGATGAGGAAGTTTTGAATGATATTACTAAAAAGAAAACAGCTTTAGGTAATAATATAAATGAACTTCTTAGAAGAGAGAAATATGAAGATGTTTCGAAAGAAACTGGTATGCAAAGATTAAGAGAAAAAATTAAGCAAATGGTAATAGAAACACTTGAAAGCGATTCTGATAAAATTACAAATATTTATTTTGAAACATTTATCATACAAGGATAATTAAGTGATATAAAATGGAGGTGGTTAAATGTCAGAAGTACTATCGCAAAATGAAATTGATGAACTGCTAACCGCCTTAAATACCGGTGAAGTCGATGTTAAGGAAATAGAAGAAGAACAAAATGAAAAGAAAGTAAGAAAATATGATTTTAAAAGACCGGATAAATTTGCAAAAGAGCAATTAAGAACTTTAGAAAATATTCATGATAATTATTCAAGACTTTTAAATAACTTTTTATCAGGTTATTTAAGAACTTTTACTGAAGTTGAAGTTTTATCAACACAAAGTTTGATTTTTAATGAATTTAGTAATTCTGTTTCAAACCCTGCTATATTAGGAATTGTAAAATTAGAGCCTTTAGAAGGCGAAATTATTATTGAATTATCTTCTGATATAGTGTTTAAAATCATTGAACGAGTTTTAGGTGGAAGTGAAAAAGACAGTAGTGATGCTGTTTCTAGAACTTTAACTGAAATTGAGATTTCTCTTTTAAAATCTTTTCTTAAGAAATTTTTAAAACTTATGAAAGATTCATGGGAAAGTATAATTGAATTGAATCCAAAATTAATGGAAATAGAAACTAATTCTCAATTTGCTCAAATTGCTTCTCCAACTGAATCAATTGCACTTATAACATTAAATATTAAAATAAACAATTCAGAAGGCATGATGAACATTTGCCTTCCGCATAAAGTAATTGAACCGATTTTACCTAACTTAAGTTCAAAAATGTGGTTTTCAGATATTTCAAAAAAGCCTATTACTGAAGAACAAAAAGGTCAAGTTATAAAACAGTTAGCTAAAACTAATCTTGCGGTTAAAGCTGTAATTGGTGGTACAAATATTAGTGTAAAAGAGCTTTTAAATATCAGAAAAGGAGATGTTTTAGTTCTTGATAGAAAAGCAGATCAAGAAATTGATATTTATGTTGATGATGAATTAAAATTTAAAGGGATACCGGGTAAAAATAAAAATAAAGTTGCAGTTAAAATAAAAGGGATTTATCAGAAAGGAGATGCATACAATGGCTGATGGATTATTGTCTCAAGATGAAATAGATGCACTATTAAATGGTTCCGATGATTTAGATGAACTAACACCTGAAGAAATTGATGCTATGGGTGAAATAGGAAATATAAGTATGGGTACAGCAGCAACAACATTGTATACTCTGCTTGGACAAAAAGTAACTATTACCACTCCTAAAGTTGAACTAACGACTTTTAAAAAAATGAATGAAGCGATTACAGTGCCGCATGTTTTAATTAAAATTTCTTATAAATCAGGAATTGAAGGAATGAATTTATTAGCATTAAAAGAAAAAGATGTTAAAATTATAACTGATTTAATGATGGGTGGAGACGGATCAAATATTTCCGATGAACTTACAGATATGCATTTAAGTGCAATAAGCGAAGCAATGAATCAAATGGTAGGTTCTTCTTCAACTTCACTATCACAAATGTTAGGCGAAACAATTGATATTTTACCACCTGAAGCTATAAGAAATGATGGCGAAAATGTAGATTATGATGAAGTTGGATTAGATAGTGATGAAACAATTACTGTTACATCTTTTCAAATGAAAATTGGAGAATTGATTGATAGTGAAATAATGCAAATAATGCCAATAGAAGTAAGTAGGCAATTAGTTCAAAAATTATCTCAACCTGAAGAAGAAGTAGTAGAAGAAACTGTTGTGGAGAGGGAGTTAGAACCGGTTATAGAAACTCCAACACCTACGAGGTCAGTTCCAGCATCACCAAGAGAAGTTCCTATTCAAAATGAAAGAAAAGTTAATGCACAACCATTAGAGTTGAATAATTTTAGTGACAATATAGATACAAAGTATTATAATAATGATATAGAATTAATAAAAGAAGTTCCTTTAGAAATCACTGTAGAATTAGGAAGAACTCATAAGAAAATAAGTGAGATTTTAGAGGTTGGTGAAGGAACAATTATTGAATTAAATAGCATAGTTGGCGAATCGCTGAATATATTGGCTAATGGAGAGATGATTGCAAAAGGTGAAGTTGTTGTTGTTGATGAAAACTACGGAGTTAGAATCACCGATATTATTAAGCCGGAAAAAATTATTGAACGAATTTAAGGAGGAAATTAATGGGTGAGGGCATATTAATAGTTGATGATGCAGCTTTTATGCGAATGATGATAAAAGATGTATTAACAAAAAATAACTATGATGTTGTAGGTGAAGCTGAAAATGGTAAAAAAGGTATTGAAAAATATCAAGAATTGAATCCTAAATTAGTAATAATGGATATTACCATGCCAGAGGTTAATGGAATTGAAGCAGTTAAAAAAATAAAAGAAATAGATTCGGAAGCAAATGTAATAATGTGTTCTGCAATGGGACAACAGGCAATGGTAATTGAAGCTATTCAAGCTGGCGCAAAAGATTTTATTGTAAAGCCATTTCAGGCTGATCGTATTATTGAAGCAGTAAAAAAAGCTATAGGATAAATTTAAAGGAGAAGTATACATTATTGTTGCTTTTCCTTTTGTGGTAAAAAATAAGGTGGAATAATGAGTGTTTATGAGTTTTTATCTGTGTTTGGATTGATAATTTTATTTATCGTTTTTTTTTATATAGTTTATTTAACAACAATGTTTGTTGGTAAAATGAATAAAAACTACAATGTAAATAAGAATATTAAAATAATTGAAAAAATAACTATTAGCAATAATATGTTTTTAATGTTGATAGAATTGGATAATAAGAATTATTTGATTTCAGTGACAAAAGATTCAATTTCTTTAATTGATAAAATTGAAGATTTAACTTTATTAAATACAAATAAAAAAAATGATGACGAAAAATTTAACAAAGTTTTATTGAGTAAAATAAGAAAAATAATAAATAATAAAGAAAAGTAGGAAAACATGAAATCAATAAAATGGAAACTTATATTAAGTTTAATAATTATTTTAACAATTAATTTTTCTGCGGGTATTATAACTTTTGCTGAAGGCGAAACATTTGATATACCTGGAATAGATATTCAAATAAATCAGCCAGATACAAATGAAGAAGTGGCTGATAGTATAAAAATAATTGCATTGTTGACAATTTTAGGATTAGCGCCATCTATCTTAATTATGATGACTTCATTTACAAGGTTTATCATTGTTTTTTCTTTTTTAAGAAAAGCGATGTCATTACAGGCTACGCCTCCTAACCAAGTGTTAGTAGGATTAGCACTATTTTTGACGTTATTTGTAATGACACCAGTAATAACTGATGTGATGGAAAATGCGTTTGAGCCTTTCTCAAATGGTGAAATTTCTCAGGAAGTAGCGCTAGAAAGAGCACAAAAACCTGTAAAAGAATTTATGCTAAAGCAAGTTAGATCAAAAGATTTAGCTTTGTTTCTAAAAATATCTAATAAGGAAGATATAGAATCTTTAGAGGATGTTCCTATTAGTTCGTTAATACCAGCTTTTATTATAAGTGAATTAAAAACAGGATTTGAAATTGGATTTTTATTATTTATACCATTTATTGTTATTGATATGATAGTTGCATCAACTTTAATGGCACTTGGTATGATGATGTTGCCGCCAGTAATGATATCATTGCCGTTTAAAATATTGTTGTTTGTTTTAGTCGATGGGTGGCATTTAATTGTTGAGAAGCTAATTTTAAGTGTAAGGTAGGTGTGTAATGAGTAAAGGTATAATTGTAGATGTTTTTGTGGATGCAATAAAAACTATTATCATGCTTTCTTCACCTATGCTTGTAATTGCACTTTTAGTTGGATTTACTGTTGCGGTTTTTCAAGCGACAACCCAAATTCAGGAGCAAACACTTGCGTTTGTACCAAAGATAATGGCAATATTGTTAGTGACAATGTTTGCGTCAAATTGGATTATTAATTCATTAATTGAATTTACGCTTAGAGTTTATAATTTAATTGATACTATTACATTGTAGGTGGTTATATGATTTATTTAGATTATATGATTATTTTGATACTTGTATTTGTACGGATGACTGCTTTATTTATATTAACGCCAATTTTTAACAATAAAAATGTACCTGTAATTACTAAAATTGGATTTATATTTTTTTTGAGTTATATTATTATGCCAATTGTAATTGTAAATAGTAATTTGAGTATTAATAATTTTTTGGATTTAGGGAAATTTATGGTAATTGAGTTTACAAATGGTATGGCTTTTGGGTTTATAGTATCAATTTCGTTTAGTTTTATTTATATTGCTGGACTTCTTGTTGATAGAAATATTGGTTTTGCAATGGTAAGTGTAATAAGCCCACAAGATGAATCACAGATTCCGGTATCTGCAAATTTATATTTTTTATTTCTAATGTTAGCGTTTTTTACATTAGATTTTCATTTAAAATTAATTGAAGCAATCGTTAAAACATATGAAATTTTACCTTTGGGAACAAGTATAATTAATTATAGGCTTGTTTATTTTTATACTGAAATAATGACTCAAGCGTTTATTGTTGGAGTGCAGGTTGCTGCACCTTTTATTTTAACTATTTTAGTTGCAAATATAATATTAGGCCTATTGTCAAAAGCAATGCCAGGAATGAATGTATTTCTTATTGGGATGCCTTTAAAAGTATTTGTTGGATTAGTTACTTTTTTAATAGTTATTCAGTATTATTTTGATGTTTTCGGTATGCAATTACTAAGAATGATTGATTATATATATAAGCTTATGGGAACTTAGGAGTAAACATGGATAAAATTTTATATTTTGATTTACAACTTTTTTCAGAAGAAAAAACTGAACCTGCAACTCCTAAGAAAAAAAGAGATGCACGAAAAAAAGGACAGGTTCCTGTTAGTAAAGATTTAAGTTCATCTTTTATTTTACTTTTTATATTTATTATAATAAATTTTTTTGCTAAATATTTTTCTGAAAATCTATACTCACTGATATTATATGTCTATGACAATATTAAAAATGTGGATGAATTATTTGAAATTGGAAATTTACTTGTGTTTTTTAATCAAGTAATTTATTTTGGGGCTAAAATTGCTATGCCAATTTTATTTACTGCATTATTTACAGGTTTAATATTATCATATATACAAGTGGGATTTCTTTTTTCTGTTGACCCAATTAAACCGAAATTAAGTAAAATTAATCCTATTGAAGGATTTAAAAAACTGTTTTCCATAAAATCATTAGTTGAACTTTTTAAATCATTAGCTAAATCAGCAATTTTGCTTATTTATAGTATAATATTTTTAAAAAGTAGGTTAGTTTATTTGATTGAATCTCTTAATTACAGTATTGAAGCGTTTATTGCTGTAGCTTGGGATATTATATTTAATTTAGTTATTAGAATATCTCTAATGTTAGTTGTTTTAGCAGTTTTTGATTATGCATATAAAATATGGCAACATAATAAAGATTTGAAAATGACAAAAAAAGAAATAAAAGATGAGTATAAGGAATCTGAAGGAGATCCGATGTTGAAATCGAAAATCAGGCAAAAGCAAAGAGAATTGTCTGCAAGTAGAATGATGCAAGAGGTTCCTGATGCAGATGTTGTAATTACGAATCCAACACATTTTGCGAATGCAATTAAATACGATTCAGAATCAGGAAAAGCTCCAATTGTAATTGCAAAAGGAAGAGATTTAATTGCTAATAATATTAAAAAAATTGCAAGAGAAAATGATATTCCAATAGTTGAAAATAAACCGTTAGCGAGAGAAATTTATAAAATAACAGAAATAGGTGATGAGATTCCCGGGGATTTATATCATGCTGTTGCTGAAGTTTTAGCGTATGTATATGAATTAAAAAAGAAGTAGGAGTTAAATATGAAACTGTCAGATGCTATTGTACCAATTATATTGGTTCTAATAATTATATCGATAATTGTACCTATGCCGTTAATGATGGTTGATTTTGCATTAGCAATTAATATTGCATTAGCACTTTTAATATTGCTTATTGCTATGTTTCTTAAAAGGCCACTTGATTTTTCAGTGTTTCCATCAATTTTGTTGATTTCAACTCTTTTTAGGCTTGCTTTAAATATAACAACTACACGATATATTTTATCTGAAGGAAAAGCTGGAAATGTTATTGAAGCTTTTGGACAGTTTGCAATAAAAGGTGACGCTGTTGTTGGATTTATAATATTTTTAATTATTATTATTGTTCAATTCTTAGTTATAACAAAAGGTTCTGAAAGAGTGTCTGAAGTTGCTGCAAGATTCACTTTGGATGCAATGCCTGGTAAACAAATGGCAATTGACGCTGATTTAAATGCAGGTCTTGTTACTGAATCAGAAGCAAGGGAAAAAAGAAAAGATATACAAGGCGAAGCTGATTTTTATGGTTCCATGGATGGTGCATCTAAATTTGTTAAAGGTGATGCTATTGCTGGGATAATAATTACTATAATAAATATTTTAGCAGGTTTTGGAATAGGAAGTATTAGATTTGATTTATCTATTTCACAAGCACTTCAAAAATACACATTGCTTACGGTTGGAGATGGTCTTGTTAGTCAAATACCAGCGTTAATGATTTCAACTGCAACAGGTATTGTTGTAACTCGTGCAGCATCAGATTCGGATTTAGGTAATGATGTTATTAAACAACTTTTTAATCAACCAATGGTTATGTTTATTGTTGCAGGGGTGTTATTACTTTTAGGTTTGACTCCACTTCCAACATTACCATTTATGATGTTAGCTGCTGGATTTCTTTATTTAGGATATTTATTTAGAAGTGAAATTCGTAAAGCGGTTGAAGAATCAGAAGGTGCAGTTGAAGAGGAATATCAGAAAGATGAAAGTGATAAAATTAAAAGTCCTGAAAATATATTGCCATTATTAGAAATTGATCCTATTGAGCTTGAGTTTGGATATGGTGTTATTCCACTTGCTGATCCAAATCAAGGTGGAGATTTATTTGATAGGCTTGTTATGATAAGAAGGCAAATAGCTCTTGAATTAGGAATTGTTGTTCCAATGATAAGACTTAGAGATAATATTCAACTTGAATCAAATGAGTATATTATTAAAATAAATGGAAATTTAGTTGCAAATGGTAGTATTATGTTTGACCATTTTTTAGCAATGAACCCAGGAACTGTTGAAGGTGAAATTGAAGGTGTTGATACTGTTGAGCCAGCTTTTGGACTTCCAGCAAAATGGGTTTCAAGTGATAATAGAGAAAATGCTGAAATTCTTGGTTATACAGTTGTTGACCCATCATCTATGATTTCTACTCATTTGACAGAAATTATTAAAAGATATTCATTTGAATTATTGGGAAGACAAGAAACAAAGAACTTGATTGACAATATTTCTGAAATGAATCCAACAGTTGTTGGTGAGTTAATTCCAAATATTTTAGGAATTGGTGATATTCAAAAAGTTCTTAAAAATCTACTTAGAGAGAGAATTTCAATTAGAAATTTAGTTAAAATATTAGAGACTCTTGCTGATTATGGTAATCAAACAGCAGATGTCAATGTACTTACTGAATATGTTAGGCAAGGATTGAGTAGACAAATTTCTGAAACTTATTTTCCGAATAAATTCGGAAAAATAATTACTTTTAAACAGGAAATGGAAAATATGTTAATGGAATCTATTGAGCAGACAGGTGGAAATGGTTATTTATCTATTGATCCTATGACTTCTCAAAAGATAATTAATTCAATTGCATCGGAATTGAGGAGCTTGGTTAGTATTGGAGAAGAGCCTATTTTAGTTACTGCACCAATAGTAAGATTTTATATAAAACAATTAACTGAGCAATCATTGCCTGATTTAATTGTATTGTCTTATAATGAAATTGAAAACGATATTAATTTAGAATCAGTTGGGATGGTGGAAATTTAGTGAAAATCCGAAGATTTGTTGGACGTGATATGAACGAAGCAATTATTAAAGTAAAATCAGAACTAGGTATAGATGCTGTAATACTAAATAGCAGAAAAATAAAACAGCCGGGAATATTAGGCTTTTTTAAGAAAAACGTTGTGGAAGTAGTTGCAGCTATTGACGAGGATTATAAAATTGAAACTAAATATTCTAAAAAAAGTAAGATAAAAACAAAATTAGAACCTGAAAAGACTGAAGAAATTAGTATTGTTGATCCTAAAAAGAATACTGAAATGGATACTAAAATTGATAAGTTAACAATGTTAGTTGAAAATTTAGAGAAAAAAATAAGTTCAATTGAAAATAATGAAAATGTAGAAAATTATGTAGCTAAAGTAGAAGTTGAAAATAATTTTGATAAATATATTAAATTATTAACTGATAATGATTTGAGTGAGAAAGTTTCTATGCAAATAATGAGTCAAGTTAATAAAAGAATTTCTGTAGATTCAAACAATGAAAAAACAATTTTGAATGCAATGAAAATTGTAATAAAAGATTATTTAGGTGAGCCGGATGAAATATTATCTGATTATAACGAGCAAAAAGTTTTCATGTTTGTAGGTCCAACAGGAGTTGGAAAAACGACTACTTTAGCTAAATTAGCTGCAAAATTATCATTAAGAGAAAATAAAAAAGTTGGTTTAATAACTGCAGACACTTATAGAATTGCAGCTGTTGAGCAACTTAAAACATATAGTGAAATTCTTGGAATACCATTGAGTGTTATTTATGAAACTGATGAGATGGATGATGCAATAAATGATTTTAAAGATAAAGATTTTATTCTTATTGATACAGCAGGAAGAAATTATAAGGATAAAATATTGAAAGAAGAATTAGAGGGAATGCTTAAATATATTAATGAGCCAGAAGTTTATTTAGTTTTAAGTTTGGTTGCAGATTATAAGAATCTTGTTAATGTTATAAAATCATATGATTTTATTAATAATTGCAAATTGATATTCACTAAATATGATGAAGCGGTTACGTTTGGAAATATTTTAAATGTTAAAATGTTTGCAAATAAGAAACTTTCTTATATTACAAATGGTCAAAGTGTCCCGGATGATATAGAACTCTTGAATATTGACGCGTTGGCTGATATAATTGTAGGTGATAAGTAATGGACCAAGCAGAAAAACTTAGAAATTTGATTAAAAAAAATGAAAAAGGCGTTGAAGATGAGACTAATGATGCAAGAATTATTGCAATTTCAAGTGGTAAAGGTGGAGTAGGTAAAACAAATATTTCTGTAAACCTTGCGATTTCACTTGCTAAAATGGGAAAGAAAGTTGTAATAGTAGATGCTGATCTTGGACTTGCCAATATTGATGTTGTTCTTGGAATCATTCCGAAATATAATTTAGTTCATGTATTAAAAGATGATATGGAAATTAAAGATATTATTGTTGAAGGACCTATGGGGATAAAATTATTATCAGGTGGTTCTGGAATTATTGATTTTATTAATCTTGAGGACGAGGAACTTAAAAATTTAATTGATGGTTTTAAATTTCTTAATAAAAATCATGACTATATTATTATTGATACTGGGGCTGGAATTAATAAATCGGTATTGTCTTTTATAGAAGCTTCTAGCGAGGTTATAGTTGTTGTGACACCAGATCCTACCTCAATTACAGATTCGTATGCATTATTAAAAAATATTTCTTCATATGAGAAGGATGTAAGTATTTTAATTAATATGGCTACATCTAATACAGAAGCTCATTCTGTATATAATAAAATATCACTCGCAAGTGAGAAGTTTTTAAAAATGAAATTGAATAAATTAGGGTTTTTATATGATGACAATCATGTAACAAAAGCAGTTAGAATGCAGAAACCATTTTTACTTGAGTTTCCGAATTGTTTAGCTAGCAAAGGAATAGAATTATTATCTTATAATTTAGATAGTAATGCGAATGAAGAAACTAAAGTAAGCAAATTTTCAAATTTTATAAATAATTTGTTTACTAGAAAATAAAGGTGATTATTATGAATACAATTAAAATGTTAAAACCAAGAGGAAAAATTCAAATCATAGAAGAAGTAGATAGTGAAAGAGTTGAATTAAAATCGACTATTATAGGAATAGATTCTGAAGATAATAAGTTTCTCATTTATAATCCGATTTATAAAAATCGAATTTATACTCTTTCTAGAGATAAAATTTATAATTTTAGATATATTGACAATAAATCGGGTATATACTCATTTAATGGGAAGATATTAAATCGCATTAAAGAAAAAGGTCTTTATATTCTAAAAGTTGAATTAATTGGTGAACTAAGCAAAATTCAAAGAAGAGAGTTTTTTAGGATTGATATAATAAAAAACATCATTATTAAAGAACCATTTGAAGAAGAATATAAGGAATCATTGAAAATGATTGAATTAATTGATAAAATTAAATTCAATGAGAAAAAATATTTGTTAAAAGATATTAGTGGTGGTGGTTTTGGTTTTTACTCTAGTGATAAGTTTCAAATAGGAAAAATAATTGTGTCTAAATTAAAGCTTGGTACGGAAGATATTGAAATCATGGGGAAAGTAGTAAGAGTTATAAAAATGGATAGTGAAAATTATAAATATTTAATTGGAGTCCAGCATTTGCAATTGACAACATATAAAAGGAATTTGATTATTAATTTTATTTATGAGAAACAGAGGCAAATGAGACAAAAAGGGTTGATATAATGATAAAAGTATTAATAGTTGATGATTCTGCATTTATGAGAAAATTAATCAGTGAAATAGTAAATTCATCTGATAAACTTGAAACGGTTGGGACAGCTAAGAATGGTAAGGAAGCTCTTGCTATGATTGAAACTTTAAAACCAGATGTCATAACTATGGATGTTGAAATGCCTGTGATGAATGGTCAAATTGCACTTGAAAAAATAATGGCTTCTAATCCTCTTCCTGTTGTAATGTTGAGCGCAGTTACTAAAGAAGGTGCTGATTCTACAATGCGAGCGCTTGATGCTGGTGCGGTAGATTTTATAACTAAACCTGGAAGTATATTTAAAGTTAAAGAAGACAAAATTCAAAAAGATATTATTGATAAAATAATTATTGCTTCAAGAGTAAATGTGAAAAAAAACAGTTATTTAGCTGATGTAAAAAAAAGTATAAATTCGGAAAATGTAAATAAAATAAGAAAAGTAAAAAAAGGAAAACTTTCGAAAATTATTGCTATAGGAACGTCAACAGGTGGACCTAGAGCTTTACAACATGTTATTCCTAAAATACCAGGAGATATAAATGCCGCTATATTGGTGGTGCAACATATGCCTCCAGGATTTACAAAATCTTTATCTGAAAGACTCAATAATATTTCAGAATTAGAAGTAAAAGAATCAGAAGGCAATGAAGAGTTGTTGCCTGGAGTTGTATATATTGCTCCTGGGGATAAGCACTTAAAAATAAAAAAAATTGGTGGAAAATTTTTCACTTATTTAGATGATGGTAATTTAGTTTCTGGCCATAAACCTTCTGTAGATGCGATGTTTAATTCTATTAATGAGAATAACATCAAAAATGCAATTGGAGTAATTATGACTGGAATGGGCAAAGACGGAGCAAAGGAAATGAAAGTGTTGAGTGAGAACAAAAATTATACAATTGCTCAAGATGAAGATAGTTGTGTTGTTTTTGGTATGCCAAAGAGTGCAATTAACATGGGGGCGGTTTCAGAAGTTGTTGAATTAGATAAAATTGCTAATTCGATAATAAAAGCTATGGAGGTGTAATTATGGATATGAATCAGTATCTGGAAATTTTTATCGATGAATCAAAAGAACATTTACAAGAAATGAATCAAATATTACTTGAATTGGAGAATAAACCAGACAATTTAAAATTACTTGATGCAATTTTTAGAATTGCACATACAATTAAAGGTATGGCTGGAACGATGGGTTATAGTAAGATTACAAATTTGACTCATAAAATGGAAAGTTTAATGCACGAAGTGAGAACTGGTAATGTTAAAATAAATGAAAAAATTGTTGATATTTTATTTGAATGTTTTGATGCTTTAGAGGAATATGTAGAAAATTTAATAGCAAATGGAGAAGAAGGAGCTTTAGATACTGAAGCTTTAGTAAATAAATTAGCTTTTCTTATTTCGGGTGGGGATATTGAAAGTGAAAAATCAGCTAGTAAATCAAATGTAGAAAAAGAAGATAAAAATAATGGTGAACATAAATTTTCAATTGAGTTTGATGAAATAACTAAGAATGTTATAAATAAAGCTATTGAATCAGATGTTAATATATTTAAGATAGATGTTATTCTTGATGAAAATTGTATGCTTAAAGCTGCAAGATCATTTATTGTGTTTAATAAATTAGAGAACTTAGGGGAAGTTATTTCTTCAAAACCAGATGTTGAATTAATAGAAGATGAAAAATTTGATTTGAATTTTGAAATTCTTTATTTTACTAAATTGGATCAATTGACGCTTCACAATGAATTGATAAATATTTCTGAAATTCGTGAGGTTGTTATTGAAGAAATAGAAGAAAAAATTAAAGTTAAAGAACTTGATAATGCTAGTGACATAGTTAAAACTACGGATAAAAAAATAGAAAAAAATTCTAATAAATCAGAAAAAAAAGATAATAAAAAACAAGTAAAAAAAGTTTCTAAAACTGTTCGTGTAGATATTGAAAGACTTGACAATTTAATGAATCTTGTTAGTGAATTAATTATTATTAAGACTAGATTAGAAGATGGTGGAAATCAACATAATGAGAGTAGAACTTCTGAAATGCATGAAACAATAGAATATCTTGAAAGAATTACTACTAGTTTGCATGATGCAGTTATGAAAGTAAGAATGGTACCTGTTGAAAGAACTTTTAATAGATTTCCAAGAATGGTTAGAGATTTATCGAAAGATTTAGGAAAAGGTATCAATTTAGTTATGAGTGGTGAAGATACTGAAGTTGATAGAACTGTAATTGATGAAATTGGTGATCCTTTAATTCATTTAATTAGAAATTCAATTGATCATGGTATTGAAGATAAAGCTACAAGAATTGCTAAAGGAAAAGATGAAAATGGTACAGTTGCATTAAGAGCATATCCTGATGGCAATACTGTTGTTATAGAAGTTGAAGATGATGGAAATGGTATTGACAGTGAAGCTATTAAAAATATTGCAATTGAACGAGAATTCTTAACTGAAAGTGAAGTTAGTCAATTATCTGAAAAAGAAGTGATTAATTTATTATTTAACGCTGGATTCTCAACTGCTAAAGAAGTAACTGATTTATCAGGTAGAGGAGTAGGACTTGATGTAGTTAAATCAAAAATTGAATCATTAAACGGAACTGTTGAAGTTGATACTGTTTTAGGAAAAGGTAGTAAATTTATAATTAGATTACCATTGACTTTAGCTATAATACAAGCTTTAATGATAACATTAAAAGAAGAAATTTATGCAATTCCTCTTAACAATATTAAAGAAATTTCTACAATTAATTCAGAAGGAATTTCAATGATTCAAGATCAAGAAGTTGTTCTTTATAGAGGAAAAACATTACCATTAATTAGATTAGGATCAATACTTAATACAACAAATTATGAAAAAAACATTGGAGATATGTTGGTAGTTGTTATTAAAAAAGGCGATGAAGAGGCTGGTATTATTGTTGATGAATTAATTGGTCAGCAAGAAATAGTTATTAAATCTTTAGGAAGATATTTAAAAGGTATAAATATTATTGCGGGTGCTACTATTTTAGGTAATGGTGGAGTTGCACTTATTGTAGACTCAAATCAATTATTCTAAAGGGGGATTAAAATGGAAGATATAAGAGAGTATGTTGTTTTTAAAATTGACAACGAATATTACGGAATGGATATAAAATTTGTTGAAAATATTGAGAAAGCACAGTCAATCACAAGAGTGCCTTTTGCAGAATCGTACCTTGAGGGTGTTATCAATTTAAGAGGTAATATAATTCCAGTTGTTAATTTAAGAGAAAGATTTATGATGGAAAGTAAAGATATAACAAAAGATACTAGAATTATTATTATCAATTTTAATGGATACCATATTGGTTTAGTTGTGGATGCATCTTCTGAAGTTGTCCAATTTGATGAAGGAAATATTGAAAAAGCACCAAAAATTGGCGATTCAGTTAAGAATGATTTTATTAAAGAAGTTGGAAAAGATAATGGAAGAATTGTTATGCTTATTGATATAAAGAAAGTTCTTAATATTGTTGAATCAGAAAGTAAGTAGGTGAATTGATGGCTAATTCAATTGAATTTTTAAATGATATAATATTAGATGTTTTAAAAGAAATTGGGAATATCGGTGCTGGAAATGCAGCAACTTCACTTGCTAAAATGCTTAATAAAAAAATAGATATGGATGTACCGCAAGTTAGGATATTGGAATTTAAAGATGTCCCATCATTAATTGGTGGTGAAGAAAATTTAGTAGTTGGAATATATTTTAACTTGGAAGGTGATTTAACGGGTTCTTTTATGTTTTTACTTGATAAAGAATCTGCATTAGCATTATTAAATATGATGATGCCTATGGAATTTACAGAATTTGATGAAATGTGTAATTCTGCATTAAAAGAAATTGGAAATATTTTATCAGGTGCATATATTTCATCATTAGCTGCATTGACTAATTTAAAAATATCAATTTCTGTGCCTTCTATAAGTTATGACATGGCAGGCGCGATTTTAAGCGTTCCAGCAATTCAATTTGGTATGGTAAGTGACAATGTTTTAATTGTTGAAAATGAGTTTTTTGATGATGACAAGTTTGATTTAATAAAGGGTTACTTTTTGTTAGTGCCTGAGTTGGATTCTTATGATACGTTGTTAAAAAGTTTAGGAGTATAAATATGGGAGAAATTATTAAAGTGGGAATGGCTGATTTACAAGTAACTAAATACCCTAATTCTTTAACCACTTTAGGACTTGGTTCTTGTGTTGGTATTTGCTTATATGATAAAAAAACAAAAGTTATTGGTATGGCACATGTTATGTTACCTTCTAGCAAACAAATCAGAAATAATAAAAATAAAAATAAATTTGCTGATACAGCATTAATTTTAATGATTGAAGAAATGAAGAAAAAAGGAACGGTTCCAAGGAATCTTGTTGCTAAAATTGCAGGTGGAGCTAAAATGTTTAATTTCAATTCAAATAGTGAAAGTATGAATGTTGGTCAAAGAAATAGTGAAGCTGTTCGAGAATTACTTAAATTACTAAAAATTAAATTAATCGCAGATGATTGCGGTGGTAATTTTGGAAGAACAATAATTTTCGATTCTGAAAATGGTGGTTTACAGATAAAAACTATTGGACATGGAATTGAAACTATTTAAGGAGTAATGTTATGGTTAGTAAAAGTCTTTGGATCGAATATAAAGAAAATAGTAGTCAAGATGCGAAGAATGAATTAATTATTCAATACGTTGAATTGGTTAAGATTATTGCAGGAAGACTTTTTACAAAATACAACGGAAATGTTTTATATGATGATTTAATTGGTTATGGAATTATCGGACTTATTGACGCGATAGAGAAATTTGATTATAAAAGAAAAATTAAATTTAGAACTTATGCAAATATTAGGATTAGAGGCGCAATAATTGATCAATTAAGAGCTATTGATTGGGTTCCAAGAAGTATAAGAGCAAAACATAAAGAATTTGAAAAAGTGATGGATAAACTTCAAAATATGTATGGTGATAAAATAACTGATACTATGATTGAAAAAGAAATGGGAATTTCTCATGACGAATATATTGGTTTTTTAGATGAAATATCAATATATTCAGTATATTCTTTAGATAAAAAATTTAGTGAATCAATGAATTTTGATATTAAATCTGATTATTTAGAATTTCAACCTGAAAATTCTTATGAAAAAAAAGAATTGTTGAAAGAACTGTCAGTAGCTGTCGATACATTAAATGAAAGAGAAAAAAAGATTATTCAATTATATTACTATTCTGAATTAACTTATAAGGAGATGTCAATAATATTGAATATTACTGAATCAAGAATTTCGCAATTACATTCACAGATTGTTGTTAAATTAAAAGGAAAACTGGAATTTTAATAATAGGGGTAAAAAATGAATAATGATAATAATATAGTGCAAAATGATGGAGACAATATTGATATAGCAGGATATACATTGGATATAGAAATGTCAAATGACTATTATTCTGCGTTTTTAATTGTAGATATTTTTAATGAAAACATTAAAATTTCAGCAAAAGAGATAGAACAAGTTATAGAAGAAAAAAATATTGTACATGGAATTGATTATTTGATGATTGAGAAAATTGCTCAAAATCCAGTGGAAGGTAAATATATAATTGCTTCTGGAAAGAAACATGTTAATGGTAAAAACGCAGAAATTCAATATAAATTTGATGTAAATACAAAATTGCGACCAGAAGAAAATGATGATGGTAGTGTTGACTATAAAAAAATGCATTTATTAAAAAAAGTCGAAAAAGAAGAGTCTTTAGCAATTAAAATACCAATTGTTGAAGGGGAAAATGGAGTAACTGTTACAGGTAAAGATATTTATGCTAAAAAAGGTAAAGATGTTAATTTTAAGATTGGTAAAGGTGTTATAATATCTGAAGATGGATTATCATTACGCGCTGAATATGCTGGTGCAATTTCTTTTGAAAATAATAAAATTAGTATTTCAGAGATTTTAGATTTAAGAAAAGGTGTGGGAGTATCAACTGGAAATATTAATTTTCATGGCAAAGTAGTAATTGATGGAATAGTTGAAACTGGTTTTGAGATAATTGCTACTGATGATATTGTTATTAATGGTATTGTTGAAGGAGCAACTATAATTTCTGGTGGAAGCATTGAAATTTCAAAAGGTGTTCAAGGAAATGATACTGCTACAATAAAATGTGAAAAAGATTTTAAAGCTAGATTTGTAAATGGAACAAATTTAACTGTTGGAGGAGATATTGATGTTGATATAATTATGCATTCAACAGTAGCTTGTAACGGGAAACTTACTGCTAATGGTAAGAATGGGACGGTTGTAGGTGGCGAATTTACTGTTAAAAAAGGGATTAGTGCAAAAATTGTTGGTTCAGAAATGGGAACTCAAACTATTTTAAAAATTGGAATTGATAATGAATTGTTAACTAATTATAAAAATGCAGGTGAAGATTCAAAAAAATATTCAAATGAATTTAGGGAACTCGTAAAAGATGAAAAACAATTGAAGAAAAAAATTGATGATGGAAATAGAAATCAATTAGTTATGGTAAAATATAAAAAAATACTTGAAAGAATGAAAGAAATAAAACCACTGTTAGATAAAGCAACAGCAGATGTAAAAGAAATAAGATCTCAATTTGAATCTTTAAAAGGTTCTAATTTAGAGGCAGATTTAGTACATCCAGGGACTAAAATTAATATTACAAATTCGTTTTATAATGTTAAAGATAAAATAGAAAGAGTTATGTTTACAAAGCAAAATGGTGATATAAAAATTATTGGAAGGTGATCTGTTAATTATGTCTATTAGACCGATTGATATGCAGACAATGTTACCTAAGTTACAATCTCTTAAATTTGCAAAGGAATTAGTAATAAATAAACATGATAATGACATGAATGATCTTAATAAAGAAATGAAAGAATCATCTGTTAAAAATGCAAATAAAGTGCTAAATGCTGAAAGAAAAGAAGCTGATAAACTTAGAAATGATACTTCTAAAAAAAATAAGAAACATAAGAAAGAAAAAAAGAATGATAATAAAAATAGAGAAAAAAGTAATAAAGAAAAGAAAAAAATAAGTAGAACTGAAGGAAATAGATTTGATATGAAAGTGTAGGTTTAAAGTGTTTATATTAAGCATTGTTATTGGCTTTATAATAGTTGTAGCTGCACTTCTTTTAATAAGAAATGAATTTATAAAATCACTTGATTTGAAACTTTCTAAATTAGGTGATTTTTCTG
>Ga0209633_10002347_pt1 | contig 18346 bp, 15 predicted proteins | sample Cruoilmetagenom1_FD_187290 | JGI IMG/M metagenome (GOLD analysis project Ga0209633, IMG submission 187290) | Oil polluted marine microbial communities from Coal Oil Point, Santa Barbara, California, USA - Sample 1 (SPAdes) (version 2) | ecosystem: Environmental > Aquatic > Marine > Oil seeps ... | reverse complement strand
TGGCGGCGCGATCACGGTCTGGAAACTGGGTCCTGCTCTCTTATTCAACGCCGATATTACTACTGAAGGCGGCGACACCAGTAAGAGTGCGTTTAACGGGGGCAACGGCGGCGATGTGGAAATTTATGGCCTTCCCGGTATCGACGGAGATGTGTACGTCGGTGCAGGAGACATGGAGATCAGCGGCAATATCACGACGACCGGCGGCTCAGCCGTCGCCTCGGGTTCCGGTTCCGGCGGCAATGGAGGCGGAGTTAACATCATACAGGATGCCTCAGGCAGATTCCTCCAGTCGTTATTCGGGATAAATCCGGTTAAAGCGCCCGCCAATCCCCGGTTGGCGCTGCGCGGCTTCACCAGTATGAATACCACTGGCGGTCAGGGGAATTCCGGCGGTAACGGCGGTCCACTTGGCGTTGTTGATGTAGGCGAAGTCTGGGACGGTATAGTCCCAACGCCACCATCAACAACATACACCTTCTTAGATGATTCCGGCGGCGATGTCATCAATGAGGCTGCGATAACGACCCGTGGCGGCAGCGTGTTCACGACGGCAACCACACCGGCAAGCGGGGGCAGCGGCGGTAACGTTTACCTCACGGCCGACATCGATCCGAGCATCACAAACGCCACCGGTGAGTACCTGACGAACTACGGTAATATCGACAGCTCTGGAGGCGACAGCCTGGCCCTCACTGCGGCACCCGGAATCAATGCCGGCAGAATCATGCTTAACGCTACCAATGATACACGGAACAGCGGGGCGTTGACAGCCGACGGCGGGACCGACGGGGGCACGACCACGGGCTATGGGCACGATTCCAGCGAAATCGTCATAAAGAGTGAACTCGGCGCTGTGAACAATACCGGGCTCCTCAACGCCACCGGCGGCGACGGCATAACCCAGGGTGGGGCCGGATCACAACAGAGAACAACAGTCCCATCATTCGAAGGCGTGTTGCTTGAAGCCGGAACGGACCTCGGCAACAGCGGCAATATCAACGCCCGCGGCGGAGACGCGGATGTCAACTTTTCCGTCTCGGTGGGCGGTGACGGCGGCGACGTAAGAGGCATTTACGGCGGCTCGAGGAACCACACCGGTAGTGTCAATGTTAATGGCGGTGCCGGACAGATGCCCGGGGCGGTGGGCACAAACAATCTGTGATACATGGACAATGGCATTTGCTTGGTTATCAACTTCTAAGAATAATGTTGGATCGAGCGTTGTACTGTAGGCATGGCTTATACGTGTGAAGTGCCATGATGGAACATCACTCTACGATGACCGGGCTGCCGTAGGATTATCCTGCGGTATGCCCGGCTTTATATTGTGTATCAGTTTATGTGCGGCATTCTACGGCAAGATGAAATGGCGTTTTATGGCTTTTGATTCCACGTTTTCCAATCCCCATGCCGTTCTCCGCATCCTCGCTGTTAAGGCCAAATTTATTGATAAATTTGCTTGACATGCCGCGGGAAAACCAGTACTATTTTGCGAATATACGGGTATTTTCCCGGAAAACCATTTTCAAAGAAAGGCAGGACAACGCAGTTATGGCAAACGGAGTGGTAAAGTGGTTCAACAACAGCAAGGGGTACGGTTTTATTACGCAGGATAATGGTGAGGACGTCTTTGTTCATTTCTCCGCTATTGAAGGAGACGGTTTCAAAACGCTGAATGAGGGTGATGCTGTTTCCTTCGAGGTCCAGCAGGGCCCCAAGGGCCTTCAGGCGGCGAATGTCGTAAGAAGTTAACAGAGAGGAAAGAGACCATCTTCAAGCCCCGGAGCAATCCGGGGCTTTTTTATTTTTCCCGGTTCCATGCAAATAGCCCCGGGAGAACGGATCGACGGGGAAACTATTGGCGAGGCAGCCCGGAGAGAGGAGAAGGGAAAAAAGGGATAGCCATACCATACACCTTCCTTGAAAGCTCAGAATCTCATCAGAAAAATACCTCGAGCAAAATTAATTTGTCTGGAAAGATGTATGATAGCGTTTTATTTATAATTTATCAGCTAGTTGACAGAAATATGCATATACTTTATATAAAGCTTTTTTTATGTTCAAATTATTACAGTAATTGACAATTTTATTTTTTTTTGCTAAACTTGGTGATATTAAAGTATTACATGATTAGTCTCCAGTTGCTGGTTGTCTTTTTCCCGTAAATAATAGACGTCGAAATTGAGGAAACAAGGGTATTGCAATGTCATTCTTGGGTGAAGGGGGTGATGGCTTTACTGTTGCTTCAGGGCTGGTTGGTCTCCGTTGTGAAGAAGATGTACCGAGGGTCAATTATTGTTCATTCCATTACGATGAGGGAGGGGTTATGAAAAAACTGACATATGTAGTGTCGTTTCTGGCGGTAATCCTTATTTGCGCACAGGCCTATGCCATCCAGATCAGCTCACCAATCGTAGACTCGGCATGGCTGGAAGCAATTATGGACGATGAAAAGAACAATGGTAACCTTGTCATCCTGGAGGTAGGGAAAAAATTTGAAGAAGACCACATTCCCGGAGCGATATTCGTAGACTTCAGCAAGGTGCGCTCGGAGAGGTATGTAGACGGTTACTGGATGATCAAGCTCCTGCCGCTGCCCGATGAATTCCAGACGCTCATGCAGGCGAGCGGCGTGAACAAGGACAGCGCCATCGTGATCACCAACGCCGGAACGCACTACGACGAAGTGACGTTCGGCACGCGGCTGTACTGGACCCTGAAGTATTACGGCCATGACAATATGGCGGTCCTTGACGGCGGCAACGCGCAGTGGAATAAAGAAGACCGTCCCGTCAGCAACGCGCCCAGCGCACCGGGAACAGGAAATTATGAGGTCACGGCCCAGCGTGATGAAATTCTGGCAACGACGGCAGAGGTGCAGGATGTTCAGGGTGACGATGACGTACAGCTCGTCGACGTCCGTGACCTGCAGTTCTACCTCGGCATGGTCAGGAAAAAATCCTATATTTACGCGGACGGGACCATCGAAGGCGCCAGGCATTTGCCGCCGAATCTGTTGATTGACTACCATGCGCCTTACGTATTCATGGACAAGGACCTTATCGTCCAGGCCATGCAGGCCATCGGGATCAATCCCTACAAGGAGACCATCGGTACCTGCAACAGCGCGCACCAGGCGAGTGGACTCTGGTTCATCCTCCATGAAGTCATCGGCAATAAAAAGGTGAAACTCCATGACGAATCACTCCACGGGTGGACCATGCGGGGTCTCCCGACAATGACCATGCAAATCGAGGAGATGGAAGAGGATTAACTAAAGAAGTGCACTGTGCCTGCAGCCCGGAGTAACATGGCAGGCGCAGTGCACGAAGTACCAGCCGGGCCGCAGGTTGTTTCTGCGGCCCCACACTACAGCCCTTTGTCACCTGTCGGCGGCGGGCCTTAGAATCCGCCGCCTCTTATTTGCAATGGCAGAAGCCGCGCCCTTCAGCAGCAGTGCAATACAGAAACATCCCCTGACCGGACAGCATGCATTTACACCACGTGCAGTCCATGGACATGCAAGCCAATCACTGATAGCAGTAAGAAATACGCAGTTCCAGCCTTGACAACAGCGCAACCCTGTGCTAGCTTTTTTGTGTGATATCTTGTATTCAGGAGCTTTTTGCTCGACGCTGCCGATGATCTGAGCAGCGCACTTAACGGTAGTTGCAGCCGCACGGAATCGTGCTTTGGACGAAAACTGTATAATTGAGGAGGGAGGGTAGCAATGAAAAGAGTGGGACATGCAAGGAGGGTTGTAGTTTGCCTTATCATGGTCTTGAGTTTCGGATTGTCTGTCAGTACCGCCTACGGAAAGGACAAACTCATTTTCGGTGTTCATCCTTTCAAATCGGCGAAAGAATTAAACAAGATGTTCACGCCGCTCATCAAATATCTGGAAAAGGAAACAGGCGTCAAAATCCAGTTCCGCAGCTCCCGCAGTTACGACGCGGCAATACAAGCCATCCTGGATGGAGATGTTGATATTTCCTATCTCGGCCCGGCCGGATATGCGATCCTTTCAGACGAGCATCCGACAAAGGTCCGGCCCATTGCCGTCGTCGTCAACAAGGGCAAGCCGACGTTCAAAGGAGTAATTGTAACGAAGGATGATTCGAGGCTCACGTCTCTGAAGCAGTTGAAAGGAAAAAAGGTGGCTTTTGGCGACCGGAAATCAACGCTGTCCTGCTACATGCCGGCATATATGATCATGAAGGCCGGTGTTTTCGATTCCATCAGCTACAATTTTCTCGGCACCCACGACAATGTGGCGAAAGCCGTCCAGGCCGGCTATTTTGACGCGGGCGGCCTGAAGCCCGGCGTGGCAAATAAGTACATCGGCAAGGGACTGAAGGTCCTTGCCGTTTCGCAGGAGGTTCATGAGCATGTTATCGTGGCAGGCTACAAGCTCAATCCCGTTATATACAAGAAAATACGGAAGGCAATGCTGAACGTAAAGGATCCGAAGGTCTACAAATCCATCAAAAAATCCCTTACGGGTTTCGCATCGGTGAAGTCGAGAGATTATAACAATCTGCGCAAGGTCATCAAGGCCGTGGACGCAAAAATACCGACGGGATATGCGTCAAAGTAAGGATCGCACATACCTTGACCACAGCTGCCGACGGAGAACGATCATCAGGCAGGTTGAAGCCAGGATACCGCGATAAGAGTGGTTTTCTTGAACGAAGAGCTCGAAAAACAGAGTGATAAAGCCCCGCCTCGTTTGGCGGGGCTTCGTTCTTTCCTGGGGCGCTGGTGATGAGCACGGGGCAGTATTTTGCGATTTTGTATGAGTCATCTTTCGGCTTGCATTTTTATGGGAATATCTGTATATTCCAGCTTGGCAAAATGTAGATCTCACGCTACCGCTCCAGGCATCCCGGAGAAGAATACTGCTTCCTCGCTTCACGTAACACGCATGTGCAGCCGTGACCACACTTGATACCGTGACAAAAACGCGCGGGATTGTCAAATCCCTCGGCCTCGTGTTCGGTGACATCGGAACGAGTCCGATCTATACGCTGGCGGTCATCTTTCTCCTCACGCCGCGTACGGAAGAAAACGTAATCGGTGTCCTCTCTCTCATCGCCTGGACGCTCATCCTCCTCGTCACCGTCAAATATGCCTGGCTCGCCATGAGCCTCGGCAAATGCGGCGAAGGCGGGATCGTCGTGTTGAAAGAACTGCTCGTCCCGATCCTCAAGTCCAGCAGGCCGGTAGCGTTCATCACCTTCATTGCCTACATCGGCATAGCCCTCTTTATCGGCGATGGTGTCATTACGCCGGCAATCAGTATTCTGAGTGCTGTCGAAGGGCTGCTCCTGATCCCCGGTCTAGAAAATATACGCCAGATGGCGCTCATCATCATCGCCGGGGTCATCGCTGTCACGCTCTTCGCCTTCCAGAAAAAGGGGACGGACAGGATTTCCGGCGCCTTCGGCCCGCTCATGCTGATCTGGTTTCTTGTCCTGACCGTATCGGGCATTGCTTCGATCGTCCACACGCCTTCCGTATTCAAGGCCGTCAATCCCTTCTACGGCCTGTCATTCCTCTATCAGAACGGTATTGCCGGTTTTTTTATCCTCTCCGAGGTGATCCTCTGCGCAACGGGAGGGGAGGCGCTCTACGCGGACATGGGACACCTGGGACGGGAACCGATCCTCAGGGCATGGTCCTTCGTGTTCTTTGCGCTCCTTTTGAATTATTTCGGCCAGGGCGCGTTCATCATCGAGCATCCAGAGACGAAGAACGTGTTGTTCGAGATGATCTACAGCCAGGCGAGTTTTCTGTATATACCTTTCCTGATCCTGAGCATCTGCGCAACGATCATCGCTTCCCAGGCGATGATCAGCGGCATGTTCTCCATCGTGTACCAGGGAATCGCAACGCGTATCATGCCCATCTTCAGGGTAGACTATACCTCTACGGAGCGGCAGTCCCAGATCTATATCGGGTTCGTAAACTGGTTTCTCCTTCTCGCCGTGCTGTTTATCATGTTCGTGTTCCGCGAATCCCATAAGCTGGCCGTGGCATACGGCCTGGCCGTGACGGGGACCATGTTCATCACCGGGATATTCATGACCTGGATATTCGCGCGCAAGCGCATGAAGGTGAGAACGGCCACGTCCTTTCTGGTAACGGTGATATCCCTCATTTACCTCCTTTCGAACGGCTATAAGATTCCCCACGGCGGGTACTGGTCCTTGATTCTCGCGTCCTTCCCCCTTGGGATTATCTTGCTGTACACCATGGGGCAGAAGGCGCTCTATAAAGCGCTGCGGCCGCTCCCCCTTGATGTTTTCCTTCTGAGCTACAGCCAGGTGTACAAGGCCGTCAACAAGATCAAGGGAACGGCGCTGTTCTTTGCCAAGGACGTGGAGGAAATGCCGCCCTATATCGTTCATACCATGTTCAAGAACAACATCGTGTATGAAGACAATATCATCGTTTCCATCGTGAAGCGGTCTGATCCCTTCGGCCTTGCCGGCTTCTTCAAGGAACCCCTCGCCGAGGGGCTCAGGAGATACGAGATTCAGGCGGGATACATGGAAGTATTCGACGTTGAAGAGATCATACGCGATGCCGGTGTACAGGAAAAAACCATCTTCTACGGGATCGAGGATATCATGCCCCGAAACATTTTCTGGCAGATTTTCTCGATCATAAAGAAGCTGACCCCGACGATCGTTCAGTTCTACAAGCTTCCCATAAACAAGCTTCATGGCGTGGTCACCCGAGTGGAGATGTAAAGAGAATTTTGGTCGCTTCTGGTTCTATGCTACAAGTGGCCGCTTCTGGTTCTAGGCCATCCGTGGCTAACAGGTCTTTGATGTTCTCATCCAGCTGCTGTCTGCTGCAGAAAATGCGGGAGGATACCATGGGCTCATACGTAACGTTCAGGATGAACCTGATAAAAACAATAGTTATTACGCTTACCTCCTGCTTCTGCGTAACGGCAACGGTCCACGCGGGATTTCTCGACAAGGCGAAAGAATTCATACAGAAGGAGAATGCTGCTTCAGGAAGACCGGATACAGCCACGATTGTTGCCGGCCTGAAGGAGGCGCTTGCCGTCGGGACGAAAAACGCGGTAACGAACGTTTCAGCTCTTGACGGTTACTACCGGAACCCGCAGATAAAAATCCCGATGCCAAAAAACCTGCGAAAGACGGAACGGATTCTCAGAAACGTCGGGCTCAGGAAAGAGGTGGATCGATTCGTGCTCAGCATGAATCGCGCCGCCGAGAAAGCAGCGCCGAGGGCGAAATCGATTTTTATCGATGCGGTAAAGTCGATGACCTTCAAGGATGCGAAAAACATTCTTCGCGGAGGGAACACAGCGGCCACGGATTACTTCAAGAGAAAAACGTACAAAAAACTGTATGGGTCATTCAAACCGATTATTGCATCGGCTACGTCTCAAGTAGGGGTGACACGGAAATACAAGGGGATGATGAAAAAGGCCGCATCCACCGGTCTGGTAAAAGAACCGTCCGTCGATCTCGATCAGTATGTCACGGACAAGGCGTTGGAGGGGCTTTTTTATATGCTTGCCCAGGAAGAGCATAAAATCCGTACGGACCCGGCTGCGCGTGTTACGGAACTCCTGAAAAAAGTGTTCAGGAACTGAAGAAATCGACCGACTATCGGCCTGCCAGATCCACGGGCAACGATGGGCCGGAAAGGGGCCTTCCGAAACAGTCCCGCTGCGATCAGAGCATCATGAGCACACTCATCATGGCGATGGACCAGATGATGTCCGTCGGCGCCTGCAACTCACAGGATGCGTCGAAGAGCAGGTCAGCACGGGCGGGAAATTCATCGTCTGCGATCCACAGCATGAGGACCACCGGAACCCGCGGAAAGGGGAGCAGGTTCACGGCGGCATCGCCATACCCCACGACCTCGCCGCCGAGACGCCTGCCCCTCTCGATAAACCCGTCCCGGTCATGTCCATATTTTCCGGCGATTTGTTCCAACGGGAGGACGTGGGACCCCTTGCTGAAGGCTTCTCCGCCGCGTATGCTCGTGAGTTTCACCAGTGTCCCGGTGCAGTCCACCTTTTTCGCGCTCACCAGGTACCAGAGAAGTGAAAGGCGGAAAAAATCGCCGAGCCTTGCCAGGAGCGCGTCGCCGTGAGGATCATCGCTCGTAATTGTCCTGTTCGCGAGGGATACTGAAAAATTCATGGCGAAGGATGTTACGCGATAGCATGAAGACTCTCTGTTGAAGGTAACATCGGCGGCAGTGCATACGTCGCCGGGTTTCAGCGTTCCCAGGATTTCCCATGCTTTTTCCTCGCCTGCTTCAGTCAAGCCCGCCACCGTACCCTCCCTCCTGATTATGCAGTATACCGGCATTGAACCTGCGTCCATGGTACCAGAATACATCACCGTTGAAAACAGGAATATACCCGCCGTCGTGTATCTTGCGCAAAGGGCGTCTGTATGATATTCTTTCCTATAATACAATGCCCGGTCCGTACATCACCCCGCTGGAAACGGGAAGGGATCGCTGGTGGGGCTCCACACAGGGAAAGCCGGAACGAGGAGAACGGGTATGAAACCTTTTGAAGTAATACGAAATGTCGATGAGGGTGGCGAATACATCCTCGGTTCAAAGCAGACGAAAAGCCATGCCTGTTATCTGATCTATGGGGTGATGATGGCGGGCGAGCAGGGCAGGGAGATCAAACCGGGGGAAGGGCATGAAGAGATTGTTCTCGCCTTGAAAGGTGATCTCTCCGTAGACGGGCATTTTACCGGCCTGCTGCAACAAGGCAAGGCAATCCATTTGAAAGGCGAAGAGACGTGCTGGCTGAAGAACGAGAGTAATGCAGATGCCGTCTATATTGTTTCCGGGGGACATGCAGAGAGCGGGCAACATTAATGCGCTGGCTCACGTGGATTCACGTACAGGCGTGGGAACGCTTATTCCCGTTGCTGCTGAACAAAAAAAAGGCCACCCTTTCAGGGTGGCCTTTCGAATGTCGGCAACATTTACGGCATTGCAATCGGCACCGGACAGGTATCCTGTCCTCCCACACAGTAGGGCCTCATCATCTCGTTGTCTTCATGCTCCAGGATATGGCAGTGCCATACGTACAGGCCTGCTATGTCGAATTGGGCCTTGACCCGGGTGATTTCTCCGGGATAGGCAATGACGGTGTCCTTGAAGCCTGTCTCCCAGACTTCACGAGGATAAGGCAAGCCGCCCATGGGCTGACGGTCAACTACCTGGAACTGCACCAGATGCAGGTGGATCGGATGGGCGTCCTCAGTGAAGTTGTAGATCTCCCAGACTTCTGTGGAGTTTAGTGCCGGGTTTTCAGTGACGTCGCTTGCCCACAGCTGTGGTACCGGGCTTCCTGATGCATCGAGCGTGCCCAGTAAGGCCGCCGTTGGACCGAACGGCACGCCTTGCCCGCCACAATCAGGCGGCAGTACCCCGGGTATCTGTGTTATCGGTACGGTGGGTTCTCCGTCCGCATCCGCATAGACGCAAACCACAAGGGACTCTTCTTCATTGAGAGACACCTGCCTCGTATTGGTCGCGACGAGCGGCATTATCGTGGACAGAGTCGCCGGGACGACGCTGATGTCAGGCGCCGTGAGCGGTACGACATTGAAGGCCATCACCTGGCCTGTCGTTGCAGGATCGGCCACCGGGAAATCCGTTCCCGGAATGCCGCCGCCGAAAGGCTCATCGGGGCCGATATTTTCCATGATGATTTGCTGTCCAGGGGAAAATCCCGAAAAGTCCACGACGACATCCATTCTTTCTGCCGGCCCGATAAGCAGTTGATCCAGTGTTACCGGTGCGGCAAGGAAGCCTCCTTCAGTGCCGATCACCTGGAAGGGCAATCCCATCTGGTTGAGTTTCAAGATGAGAAAACGGGAGTTGCAGCCGTTCAGCAGCCGTAAGCGGTATTTGCGCGGCTCCACGTTCAGATAGGGCCAGGTTCTGCCGTTCACCACCATGGTGTTGAAGAAGGCCTCGGGGTTCCAGATGGGAGAGACGTCAGAGTCTGGTATGAAGTCTATTAGGAGTTGGTCGGGCGTTACGCCCTCAAAGAACGCGCGGTTATCCGGGTAGAACAGGGAACCGTCGGTGTAGAATGACCGGTCCTGGACCACGATGGGGATCTCGTAGTACTTCATCCCCGGCTGGTCGCCGAGCGCAGGGGCAGGTCCCGGAAGTACGCCTTCCTTAAGATCCGCATCACCGCCCCGGAGGAGATAAAATCCAGCTGGTCCGGCATAGACGTTCAGGCGGGTGATGCCCAGGCTGTGGTCGTGATACCAGAGGGTAGTCGCCCGCTGGTCGTTGGGATACTGGAATACTGCCGTTCCAGGCTCTGTATTCGTACGGTCATATTGATCGAACAGTGTTCCCCTGGTGGCATAATCCGGTGGAATATTGTTCGCGTTAGGCAGGTACCAGGCCTCGGGATAGCCATCGCTCTCAGGCCCCACATGTGCTCCATGAACATGCGTGATGATCGGAACCGGACCAGTATAGAAGTCCTGGCTGCTGCCTCTACAGTCAGTTCTCGGATTGCCGTCTATGCAATCCTTTGGCGGATTGGCCCAGTGCAGGGTCTGGTCTACCGGCAGCAGGTGAGGCAGGTAGTTGCCGCCTGGGTCAACGAGGTTATTGATCCATTTAACCCTGAGCGGCCGGTTGTACTTGGCTTCGATGGTGAACGCCGGGTAGTTGCGGGTCCAGGGCTGCCCCAGAGCGCCGTAACTCCACACGGTTGTGAGCGGGAAACCCGCCGGCAGTATCTGCTGATCGAACTGCACAACCTCAATTTCATAATAGTCAATATTCTTCTCGCCCTTCACTTTTATTTTGCCTGCCCGAGGCATCGCAGGCGGAATGATCAATGGATCCGCATATTTCGGGATTGTCGTTGGATCCAGCGGCATCTTCATCTGTGCGACTCCCAGTGAGGATGTCGTCATGACGATAATCGCCGCAAGCACTGCAATGAGACCTGCTTTTCGGTAACGCATAAGCTTCTCCTTTCTCAAAGATGTTAATGGATACGTGCTGATACCCCCCCTTGAACTTTCTGAGTGTCCTTCTGCTTTCACACGGATCACCTCCCTTTCAAAATCACCTCAGATAGCTTTTGCGAATTGGTCCGCTATGAAATATCGACTTCATTTACATTAGCGGTAAGGCGCCTGCAAGTAAGATAAAATCTGTCCTATTTCACGGGTCAATGAATCACAGAGAGACGGTATGGTTGCTTTGTAGGCTATGCTTTAACCTATAGCAAAAGAGGTGCGGAATATCAATCGCAAAATAGCGACAATGGCAGGCGTAATTTTTTTTGTCACCATTTTTAATTTCGCAAGACCGATGCCTCATTTCGTGAGCATGCCACTTTATAATGGTTATTAAATAGAGACTCTTTTGTTATCAACCACAGACATTGCGTCAGATATCGACTAAAAAAATAGTTCTGGTTTTGGGAATTGCGGATATTGTACGAAGATAGCATTACCTATATGTTGTGTTGCAATAAAGTGCGGGACAGGATGGGCAGTAAGATCGTGTGAGATTGTGAAAATGATAGGCAAAAAAGTGCTGGAGGATGATACTAAAGTGCGAATTTCTATGCGATACAGAAAAAATCTCAGACAGGATTAACAAGATTAACAGGATGGTAAAATTTCTTATCAGAAGTTTATCCTGTCCATCCTGTCGACAAAGGCCTTTGTTCGGCCTGCCCTGTCTTCAGCGGGGCTTTTCCGGGGTATGGCGAGTCATGAACATTTAACGAAAGGATGAAACAATCCTCAAAGGGGAAGCTTCTTGGTTTCTTCCACCAGGGGAGAATCGTCGGCACTGCTCAGAGACTGGAGCCGGTCACCGAACTTCGCAAGGCGCTTGTCGGCATCGTCGAACTTTGATTTCGTGTTCGTAAGGTGTTTGCCGACCAATTCGAAATCTCCCCTGAATTTATCGAAGTCGCCGGAAAGCCTGGCCAGGTTCTGCAGGATCTCCCGGGTGCTTTCCTCGATGTGGAGCCCCTTGAGCCCGAGGAGGATGGTATGCAGGTAGGCGTAGAAGCTGTTCGGCGAGACGGGAATCACCCGTTTTTGAAAGGCGTAATTCAGCAGCCCTTTATCGGTTTCAATGGCTTCATCTTTGATGATAAGTTCATAGTATACATTTTCCGCCGGTATGTACATGAGCGCAAAATCAAAGGTGCCTTCGTCGGGCAGGATGTATTTACCCGAGATGGCGTCGATGTGCTTCTTTACGTCTGCGATGAATTTACGCTTGGCGGGCTTGCGCTCTTCCTCCGACGCGGTTTCAATAATGCGCTTGAAGTTTTCGAGAGGAAACTTTGAGTCCACGGGAACGAGGTTATCGCTGATCCTGATCACGGCATCAACCACTTCTCCGCTCTTGAAGCGATGCTGCAGGGTATAGTGCGCCTTCGGGAGGATCTGGTCGAGCAAATCTCCCAGAAAGAGCTCTCCCAGGACACCGCGCAGCTTCGGGGCGCGCAGAATTTCCTGCAGGCCTGCAATGTCTTTTCCCACCTCAAAGACCTGTTTTGTCGCCTCCTGCAGACTGCCGAGGCCTTTGCTTACCTCCTGCACCACTTTTGCCGCGTTGTCCAGTCGCGTGTTCAGGTCGCCCGAGGATTTCTGAAGTTGCTCCGTCATCTGACCAAGCCGGGAATTTACCTGAGAAGTGATCTGGGCAAGCTGCTGGTTGACGGAAGACTGGTTTTTCAGCATGGCGTCGGCGAGTTGCCCGCGGAGCGACAGGACCTCCTGCTGCATCAGGCTGATGGAGGAGCCACCGCCTTTCCTGAATGACTGGATCACCAGGAGGAGCAGGAAGAGGAGGGCGGCGCCCAGGAGTATGAGTATCGCTAGGTCCATTGCGTGAATACTATACCATATGAAATGAGAGGAGACAACCGGGAAAATATGCTCTGATAACGTACAGACAGGCAAAACAATATTGTATTGCCGCTCGCAGGTGGACCTGCGATACACCTTGAATTCTCCAATAGTTTATGCGATAATCGCCCGTCCTATGAGCACATTTTTAAAGGCGATAACCGGACAGAGATCTCTTCTTGCCATCCCGCTCTGGGTATGGCTGCTTGCGCTGCCGCTGTCCGGCATAGAGCATTCCTTTTCCACGGCAGCACTCAAGGCCGCCAGGATCGCCGGGGGTGTCGCTGCGATAATTGTCTGCTGGCATCTTTTGAAAACGGGCCGTGCAACGGCTTCTTTCCGCGTCATTTGGGACCGGTTGTATGGTCTGCGCAGCTCCCTGCACGCCGTCTTCAAACCGGTCATGTCTGATGCCAGGAGGCCAACGGTACTCGCGGCAATCGTCCTCGCGCTTATCGTCCTGCCGCTTTTTCTGAACAACTACTATCGGGATGTGTTGACGCTCACGGCTCTGTATGTGGTCCTGGCCCTGGGCCTGAACATTGTGGTCGGCCAGGCCGGTCTCCTGCACCTGGGATACGTCGCCTTTTACGCCGTCGGGGCCTATGCCTACGGTATTCTTTCGACGACATTCGGTATCTCCTTTTGGCCCGGCCTTGTCGTGGGCGCGCTGTCCGCGTCCCTCTTTGCCGTGCTCATCGGGTTGCCAACGCTGCGGCTCCGGGGGGACTACTTTGCCATCGTTACCCTCGGCCTGGGAGAAATTACGCGTATCGTGCTGAACAACTGGGACAGCCTGACAGGCGGTCCGAACGGCATTCCGAACATCGGAAGGCCCGGGATTTTCGGGTATACCCTCGCGTCGCCCCTGGATTTTTATTATCTGAGCCTGATCCTCGTTGTCGTGACGGTATTTGCCATGCACCGGCTCATCGCATCGCGCGTCGGAAGGGCGTGGATCGCCATCCGTGAAGATGAGATCGCCGCCGAAGCCATGGGCATCGATATCTTCAGGATGAAGCTCACGGCCTTTATCATCGCCTCGGCAGTGGCCGGAATGGCCGGCGCCTTCTTCGCGGCAAAGATGGCTTTTATCTCGCCCGAGAGCTTTACCTTCTTCGAGTCGGTTCTGATTCTCTGCATGGTGGTTCTTGGCGGCATGGGGAGTATCCCGGGGATCATCCTCGGCGCCTTCCTCCTGATCACCCTCCCGGAGATATTCAGGGAGTTTCAGGACTACCGCATGCTCGCCTTCGGCGCGGCCCTCGTGGTGATGATGATCTTCCGGCCCCAGGGGCTGTTGGGAGTCGTGAGAAAATAAAAATGCCGGAATTATTTTGGACACGGATGTACACGGAAAAAACGGATTAAAATACATTTACTGAATATTTTTATCCGCCGTTACAGGTGGCCGCTTCTGCCCCTGGGCCATCTGCGAAAATCTGCGGCCCATTCTTGATTTGTTATGCTTCTTTTCGAAACAAAAAATCTGACCAAGCATTTCGGCGGTCTCAAGGCCGTCGACGGCGTTGACATGCGCGTGGAGCGCGAGCGGATCGTGAGCATCATCGGCCCGAACGGCGCCGGCAAGACCACGTTTTTTAACTGCATCACCGGCATGTACCATTTGACGGCCGGGTCCGTAACGTTCCACAACCGGGACATTACCGGTATGCAGCCCCATACGATTACGGGTATGGGTATCGCGCGCACCTTCCAGAACATCCGGCTTTTCGGCGGCATGACGTGCCTGGAGAATGTCATGGCAGCAGCGCATTGCCGCTCCCGCGCAGGGGTATTCGGCGCGCTGTTCCGTCCCCGGGGCGTGCGCGCGGAAGAGCGGGACATGATGTATCGCGCCATGGACATCCTGAACTTCGTCGGCCTTGAATACCAGCAGGGATGCATCGCGTCGAACCTGTCCTATGGCGACCAGCGAAGGCTCGAGATCGCCCGGGCCCTCGGCACGGAACCCCATCTTCTGCTCCTGGACGAGCCTGCTGCCGGGATGAACCCCCAGGAAACACAGGACCTCATGGACCTGATCCGTAAAATTCGGGATGACGGCGTTGCCATAATCCTCATCGAGCACGATATGAAGGTCGTGATGGGTATTTCAGACCGTGTTGTCGTCCTGGACCACGGAGTGAAGATCGCCGAAGGCAAACCGGAGGATATCCAGCAAAACCCCGCGGTGATCGAGGCCTATCTCGGCAAGGAGGCAAACTATGCTTGACCTTGCCGGGGTCTTCGTATCGTACGGGAACATAGAGGCCCTGAAGGGCGTCAGCCTTTCGGTAGAACAGGGTGCAATCGTCGCCCTGGTCGGCGCGAACGGGGCGGGCAAGTCAACGACCCTCATGTCGATCTCCGGTATTGAGCCGCTCCAGTCCGGGAGCGTGACCTTCGAAGGAAAAGCCATATCCGGCCTCCCGACCCATGAAATCGTGAAGCGGGGCATTTCTCAGGTGCCCGAAGGCAGGCGCATCTTTCCCGGGATGACGGTGCGGGAAAACCTCGAGATGGGCGCGTTCCTCAAAGGGAAGAAGGATTTGGTGCATAAGCTGGGGCGGGTATATGAATTGTTTCCCACCCTCTCGGAGCGGAGAAAACAGCTTGGCGGCACCCTGTCCGGGGGGGAACAGCAGATGCTCGCCATCGGCAGGGCGCTCATGTCCGAGCCGAGGCTTCTGCTTCTCGATGAGCCATCCCTCGGGCTTGCTCCCATCATCGTGAGTAAAATTTTCAAGATCGTCAAGGAAATCAACGAGCAGGGGATCACCGTCCTTCTGGTGGAGCAGAACGCAAAGGCGGCGCTGCGGCTGGCGCGCAATGCCTACGTGATGGAGACGGGCAAGATCGTCATGCACGGCGAGTCGTCGGCCCTCGAAAAAGACCCGGGTATCAAGAAGGCCTATTTGGGAGAATAGTTAATAAAGGAGCCAGAATTCAGGAGCCAGGAGTCAGAAAAAAAGCTGCAAAGTATGCAATAGGTCCTTTTCCCTTCTCCTGACTTCTCTCTTCTGGATCCTGACTACTGTATGCCATGCCTAACATCAAACTCATCCTCGAATACGACGGTACGAACTACCACGGCTGGCAATCTCAGGCCGGAAGCGGAAGACCGACGATCCAGGAGACCCTCGAACAGGCAATCACGGCCCTTACGAGCGAACAGGTCACGACACACTCCTCGGGCAGAACAGACTCCGGTGTCCATGCCCGGGGCCATGTGGCCAACTTTCTGACAGAGACGCAGATTCCGGCCCATGCGTGGACGCCTGCCCTGAATCATCTTCTGCCGCCGGACATCAGGATCGTGTCGTCTGAAGAGGTCGGTCCTTCCTTCCATGCGCGCTTCAGCGCGACGGGCAAGCGATATAAATATTGCATACTGAACCGGTTGGCGCCGTCCGCCCTGGATCGCAATCGGGCGTGGCATATCAATCGGAAGCTGAACATCAGGGCCATGAAGAGGGCTGCAGAGTTCCTTGTTGGGAAACATGATTTTTCCGCTTTCCGGGGATCAGGGTGTAACGCCAGGAATCCGGTCAGGAACCTCCTTTCTCTTGCCGTCAAAAGGCAGGGAGCATTCGTGGAGATATTGTTCGAGGCAGACGCCTTTCTGCAGTACATGGCCAGGAACATTGCGGGCACCCTCGCTGAGGTCGGTCTCGGAAGATTCGGCCCCGCAGATGTCGAGGGAATGCTGAAATCCCGAAACCGGACCATGGCAGGGCGCACTGCTCCTGCTCACGGGCTGTATCTCATGGAGGTGTTCTATCCGGCACCATAACAATGTTTTAAAAAAATGAGCGCCCCATTTCCCTCAATTCTCAATTTTGCAAAATCTGCTTGCCTAATTTTCAACAATATGCTATTCTTCGCCGTCACAATCCATGAACCTCGGAAAAGCGATTCAGAGTTCTTTGTTTGGGCGCCACGGTTTCCGCTACCGGAAAGGGATCCGGGTGCTGATCATCTTGTTTTGAATAGCGCAGGAAAGTCGGAAAGAGAATCCTGCCTTACTACATTATCCGAAAGGAGATAGTATGAGCAACCGGTTACAAGCATTTGTTATCCTGGTGTTCTCCCTGATGCTGGTGCCTGCGGCCTATGCGGGAACAGATACCGCATCGTGCATGACCTGTCATGGTTCGATGCAGGGGACCATAGAGAAGGCGCCGGGCGTCACCGTCAACGTGCACATTGATCAGGAAAAATTTCAAAATTCCGTTCACAGTTTCCTTGATTGCGTTTCCTGCCACAAGAGCTTCACGCTGCAACCGCACAAAAAACCGTCCGCCTCGGTAGACCCATCGATCGCGAGGCTGGCGCAAAAGATATCGTCGAAAAGCAAGGTCGACCCGGTGGCACAGGCTTCCTGTTCGGAGTGTCACGCTGATATCTATAAGGCCTACACCAAGAGTGTGCACGGCAAGAACGTCATGAGAAAGAAGTCATCCGACGGCCCGGTCTGCACGAGCTGCCACGGCTCACCGCACTACATCCAGGCGAAGTCATCACCGGAATCCAGGGTACACCATCTCAGCGTGGTCAAGACCTGCGGCAGCTGCCATGAAGAAGAGAAAATGGCCGAAAAATACGGTTTCAGCCCGCTGGTCATGGAGCGCTATCTTGAGAGTTTTCACGGCAGAAAGCTTGCCCTCGGCCATAGCGGCGCGCCGTCCTGTTCCAGCTGCCACGGAGCCCACGGTGTCAAGGGTCAGAAAGACGCGGCATCGCCTGTTGTGGGAACAAACAAGATAGCTACCTGTGAAAAGTGCCACAGCGGCGCGACGGAGAAATTCGTTGCCGCCATCACGCACCAGCCGCTGCACCCCATCGCGCACTGGTCGGAGATCGCCCTGATCGTGCTGACGCTCAGCGTGTTCATCTTCATCGTGATCCACGTGTTGCTGGATATCTATGCCGATATCCGCGATCGCCTGTTCAGAAAGGGGAGCAATCATGAGTAAGACCATACCTGTCGAAATCGAGCGCTTTGACCTCGAGGCGAGAATACAGCATGTCGTCATGTTCACGACCTTTCTTCTCCTTTCCTTCACCGGCTGGGGCCTGAAGTACGCCTACGTGGAGCCGTCGAGCGCCTGGATACAGATCTGGGGCGGGGCGAAGACCGCCGGCATCATCCACCGCGTGGCAGGCATCATCATGATCCTCGATTTTGCCTATCACCTGGTCTATCTGACGAGAAAGGCCGTGAAAGGCAAGCTGCGGCTTACCCTCGTGCCGATGCCGAAGGACGTGATCGACTTTTTCACGAACGTCGCCTACTATGTCGGCGTCAGCAGAAAAAAGCCCTATTTCGGGCAGTTCAACTACATGCAGAAGTTCGATTACTGGGCCGTGTTCTGGGGCATGTTCATCATTGGCACCTCGGG
>Ga0209633_10002346_pt1 | contig 18349 bp, 19 predicted proteins | sample Cruoilmetagenom1_FD_187290 | JGI IMG/M metagenome (GOLD analysis project Ga0209633, IMG submission 187290) | Oil polluted marine microbial communities from Coal Oil Point, Santa Barbara, California, USA - Sample 1 (SPAdes) (version 2) | ecosystem: Environmental > Aquatic > Marine > Oil seeps ... | reverse complement strand
ATTTGACGAAAATCTAAATCCCATAACTTGGCAAGTTGAGCAAACTCCTCAAAGTCATTGAACTTTTGATTAATTATTAGATATTTGGAAAGTTCTCCATCCATTTCTAGCCGCCCTTCTATATATATACATTATATCTTTTTTTACCAGAATTGCCGAATTTTGATGTGGCTAACTATTATTTTGACTTATCATTAACAATTATAGTACAAATTTCATGTACGTGATATAGTGGAGATATGGCGGTGGTGCTCAAAGCACTACTAATTTACAAATTAATCTTTCTAAGGGGGGGACATGAATCATTACTTAAAAACAAGTTGTATTCCACTTATTTTGTTGATGTTCTGCACATCATTTGTAGTAGCAGATGATAAAAAAACTAAAGAGCAGGACAAAATCAAAGCCAAGACTTCGGAGACACTTGAGCGTTTATATAATATTCAACCAATGTCTAAACAAGCAATTAAAGACTCTTACGGTTATGCCGTTTTTAGTAATTTCGGGATGAAAATCCTTCTTGCGGGTGGTGGCAAGGGACAGGGGGTTGCAATTAATAATAAAACAGGAAAACACACCTATATGAAAATGTTGGAAATACAGGCCGGTCTTGGAATGGGGATAAAGAAATTTCGTGTGGTATTTGTCTTCGAAAATAAAAGCGTCTTCAACGAATTTGTTAATTCCGGCTGGGAGTTTGGTGGTCAGTCTACAGCTGCCGCAAAGCTTGATGACACGGGAGCATCTCTTTCAGGTGCGATCAGCATATCTCCAGGTGTTTGGATGTATCAGCTCACGGACGACGGGCTTGCGCTTGAGCTTACTATGAAAGGGACGAAGTACATGAAAGATGATGATTTAAATTAACATAATTTATTGGTGGAGGAACTATGAACAAACTTAAATTATTCTTGGCATTAACTATTGCTCTAAATTTTTCTGGCTTTGCAGTCGCTGACGAGCAAGAGGACTTGGCAAAACAGACGCAGAACCCGGTGGCTGATTTAATCAGTGTACCATTTCAGAACAACACTAATTTTAATCTTGGGCCTAAAGACCGGACACAGAACATATTAAATGTTCAACCGGTTATCCCTATTAATCTGACAGATAAATGGAATCTTATCACCCGAACTATAGCACCTATTATATATCAACCGGATGTTACTAGTAATAGTGGAGGAGAATTTGGACTAGGGGATATTAATACCACCCTTTTTCTATCACCAGCTAATGCAGGGAAAGTTGTATGGGGTGTAGGCCCGATACTTTCTCTCCCAACTGCAACTGATAAAACACTTGGAACTGATAAATGGTCGGCAGGACCTTCAGCAGTATTACTTGCAATGCCCAGTAATTGGGTAATAGGGTTTTTAGTAAACAATTTATGGTCTTTTGCTGGAGACAATGACAGACAGGATGTTAATCAATTTCTCTTTCAATACTTTGTTAACTACAACTTCCAGGGAGGTTGGTACCTGACCTCTGCGCCTATAAACACTGCTAACTGGAAAGCCGATGATGGCAACAAATGGACTGTTCCTATTGGTGGTGGAGGTGGAAAGGTCTTTAGGATAGGACCACAACCACTGAACCTTCAAACTCAAGTTTTTTACAATGTTGAAAAACCAGATTTAGGCCCGGAATGGTCACTTAGAGTACAGCTTCAGTTTTTGTTTCCTAAGAGGAAGTAGTAATATTGAGTGTACCTCCATTCATTGGACGCTATACAATTGATACTCACCATACACCTTCTTAGGCAGCAGGTTATATCTTTAATCAAGTCAAACCACGAATGGCGATGACTACTCATATGCCTTTTGATCCATATATCAATGCTGAAACTATAGCGGAAGTTCGCGAACACTGGAAAGGTTCTTTCCACTTCGGAGCGCCCGATATGGTTGTTGTAAACGTTGCAAAGGATCAGATCTGGGTTAGAGATGGTGTAATTCCTGATTACCCTAACGTAAGGGCTCCTAACGCCGCAGCTTCTATTGAGAAATACGACGGTTTAGTGGTACCTGTTCCACCGTTTCAGCGTGAAGACCTTCAGTCACAATTTATTCGCGATGCGGAAATTGATCCGAAAAAGTACTATCCTAAAGGTTACCATCCGGAACTAATGGAACACTGGCCTGTAGATAAGCCATTGTATATTCCAGGGTATAAAATTCCTGACAGTATGAAATAAGTTAACTAGCACAAGAATCTCTCCGGGGTGTTCCCCATATTAGTGGGAATGTCCCGGAGATTAAGTTTTTTTGGGATATGTTTAGACCCAAAACACGGAGGGGCTATGAACCATTTTTCAAGAATAAGCTGGCCTGTCTAATTAAGTCTCAATAATGACCTTATTAGAATGTGTTTTAAGTTTCTTAAGAGACTTTTGGTCTAATAGGGAATCAGGCATATTTCTAAGAACTAGAGTTGTATTGAACATTCTAGCAATTTCCAAAATTTCTTCAATATTCTCTTCGTGCTCAGTTGCGTCAATTGAAACGCTAAATCCGATTTGCATTAGCTCAATTACTTTTAAGGACTTTAAATTATCAGGCATCTTTTTCCTCCGGTTTTATCAGGATACTATTGGATAACAAAGCAGGGGAAAGAAATTCTTTCCCTTCTATATTGATAATACTTAATTGAGGTTAACATGAAAAGATTGCTAGAGCCTGGACTAATGGTTGAGCCTAAGCAGGTAAGCGCTTATGCCGGGGCTGATTTTGAGGAGCCGCATTCCAACTTTATTAATTTGCTGAAAAAGTATTGTGGTTCTATAAAAGAGATAGGACCCGTGCTCGATCTCGGATGCGGTCCCGGAGATATAACTTTCAAATTTGCCAAAGCTTTTCCCAATGCAAGAATAGATGCCGTGGATGGTTCAAAGGAAATGCTTGAATTTGCTGAAAATATTTTAGGAGATATACCTGAGCTTCGTGGAAGAATAAATTATATCCATTCATTGATTCATGACTACAAATCGACTAAGGAATATGACCTAATATACAGCAACAGTTTACTCCACCACCTTGCGGATCCAATGGTTCTTTGGAATAAGATTAAAAAACTCGCAATACCTAAAACCAATATATTCATTATGGATCTCATAAGACCAGATAGCACAGAGGAGGCACAAAAACTAAAGGATCTTTATGTCAGAAATGAGCCGGAAATTCTACAGAGAGATTTCTACAACTCACTTTTGGCTGCTTTTGAAATTGAAGAAGTTAAGGAGCAGTTAAGCGAAGCAAGTCTGAATCATTTGGAAGTTGAGCAAATATCTGACAGGCATTTAATTGTTTTTGACAAAGATTAAATAAATTCAGGGTGAATTTAGGACAATTGAAAAAGGAGTCGATTGGTCTAGTATAATTTATTAGAATATAATAGGAGTTATGAAGGAGGCCTTAATTTGCCAAATGATCAATTAAAAGAAGCAATAGAAGTTACAAATTCCGAGCTGGTAATTCCTCCTCATACGAACCATTTTGGTACAATTTTTGGTGGGAAGGTTCTTGAGCTTATGGATATAACGGGCGCTATGGCGGCTATGAGGTTTGCAAATGAAGATGTTGTGACTGCTTCTATTGACGCTGTTGATTTTAAAAAACCCATTCAACTAGGTGATATTATCGAAGTGAAGGGAAAAGTTATCCATACAGCAAGGACTTCCATGGTTGTTAAGGTCGATATTTTTAGAGTTGGGAAAACGGATCGCCAAAAAGATTTTAGCTGCCGCGGATATCTGGTTTTTGTAGCCATTACTCCTGATGGTAAGGCCAAAGAAGTTCCTACGCTTAAGGTGACTACCGACGAAGATAAGAAAAACTGGGCTATCGGAGAAAAAATTAAGCAGCGAGCAAAAAAGCGTCAGATCCGTGATGCCGAGGACTAATTTAAACCTATTCAGGCATTTGTGATTCCGATTCAGAACATGTTACATCTGCATTCTCTAGGTTTTCTGCTGTTCCAGCAGCGCGCTGGCAGTTATAAGTTTTCCCATTACAAAGAGCCATCCATGTTGCACTGCCGTCATCTTTAATAACGTGCTCAATAACTTCCACATGATCGGCATTGCAAGGTATCTGCCCCACTGATTGCTGCTGAAGCGTTTGTATTACTAAGGGATTCCCACAAGAAAATAATCCAAATGCTGCTATTGCAATAACAAATCTCTTCATCATTCACCACCTATCGTATTTTTCTTAAATTATTTTTTGTTGCTAATTAGATTAATCATAATAAGCTAGAATACTATTATTTTCAATTGAGGATATAAAATCCAACCATGAAAGCAATTGTACTCAATAAGATAGGTGGGCCCGAATTATTAGTTGCTACTGATGTGAAAGAGCCTAAAGCCGAAAGAGGAGAGGTGGGGATCGAGATAGAATACATCGGCATAAACTATGCTGAAATACTCTCTCGCAAAGGGCTCTACGGTTGGGCTGGTAAACGCCCTTATATTTTAGGCATGGAAGCCTCTGGTGTCGTAAATGAACTCGGAGCTGGAGTAAGTAAGTTCCATGTAGGACAAAAAGTAATGGTTGGAACGAAAAACGGAACATATGCTGAGAAAATTGTAGTTCCACAAGAGTGTGTTGCACCAATTCTGGAAAATTATACTATGGAAGAAAATGCAGCGTTTCTAGTTAATTACATGACTGCGTGGGTGTCACTTGTGAAAATGGCAAAAATAAACCCTGGAGATAAAGTCCTAATTACTGCTGCAGCAGGAGGGGTAGGGACAGCGGCTGTGCAGATTGCCTCTCGATACGGATGCAGCGTCTACGGAATGGCGGGGAGTGAAGAGAAGATAACTTTAATAAAATCTTTAGGAGCAAGTGATGGATATAATTATCGAGATACGGATTGTTTTAAGCTCTTATTAGAAGATACTGGTGGGGTAGATGTTGTATTAGAAATGGTGGGAGGTCAGGTTTTTAAAAAGAGCTTGGATGTTGTGAACCCATTTGGAAGGGTAGTTATAGCCGGGTTTGCAAGCCTTGATTTAAAAAAATGGAATCCTGTTTCGTGGATTAAGACCTGGCGGGATATTCCAAGAGTTAAAGTCGGGGATTTAGCTAAAAAATCGATTGCCGTAATGTCTTCACATCTCGGATATTTATTAGAAGAAGAGCCTGAACAAATGGAAGATATTTTAAATGATCTTAAGAAGTTTATAGAACAGCATCATATTAAACCTATAATTGGAAAAGTCTTTTCATTTAACGATGCTCCTGAGGCTCATAAGTATATTGAAAGCCGGAAGAGTTTTGGAAAGGCGCTTTTAAAGATTTGAGGTAGTGAAGACGAATGTATTTCATAAACCAGAAAAAGTTTAAACCATCTCCTGATTTCCGGAAACCAATCTATTTAATATCTCTTTCTGTATTTCTTCAATTTCTATCTTAGCTTTATTAATATCCTCGATCGGTTTGCCTCTTTGTTTACATTCTTCTATGAGTTCGTCTAGGTTTGAAACGATTTGTTTTAATTTAGTCTGGGCTTCTATATTAGCCTTAATACCCATGTCTTCATTTTCCCAATCTCTTTTGCTATAACCGTCAAGTTCTTTTGCTTGAATAATGAGTTCTCTTAGCCTGTCTTTATATCCATCAAGGGTCTGATGAATAATAGATTGGATTTCTGTTTTCTCTCCAGGGTCCCTCCAAAGAACATTCTCAAGGAAACGCAAATCTTCTTCTGAAACTTCACTCCTACCATCAAGATAGGCTTTGGCTTTAAGAATAGATATACTTTGTTTGTATCTTCGGTCAGAAGGGATAATGCCCTTTTTCTTAAGTTCTGTTCTTATTCTTCCTATTAACTTTAAAATATTCGAAGGTACAGCGGTATCTGCAACTTGAGATTTACAATCATCTAATTCCTCTTGAGTAATAATAGCATCAGACTTCTCTTCACTGCTTTCTCCTTGTAATAGCTTTAGAAATCTGAAATCCTCTTTAATATAGTCAACTACATATCTCAGTAAAAACCTATCATAGAGTGCTTCTAGTTCGTCTTCTTCAGCGGGGAGCTCATTACTAGCTCCAAACATGGAAATGAGTGGAATTTCAGATATCTCCGTACCGTTATAGTAGATTCTCTCATTCATCACAGTGAGGAGTGTATTCAATATAGAAGAGCTTGCCTTAAAAACTTCATCCAAAAAGATGATGTGAGCTTCGGGAAGTTTACCATTTGTAACTCTTCTGTATTCATCGTTTTCAAGTCCTTTTAGACTTACAGCTCCAAAAAGCTCTTCAGGTGCTGTAAACTTTGTGAGTAGCCATTGAAAATATTGAGCGCCTTTAATTTTGTTGCATACTTCACTGACAAGCTGAGATTTTGCTGTCCCCGGAGGACCTATAAGCAGCATATGGTTTCCGGTAAGAAGCGCTATCAATGTGCCGTCTATGACTTCGTCTCTTTCTAAGTAGCTTGCTTTTAATTCATTTCTTATTTCTGTTAGTTTTTCTAGAGCTCTTTCCATGAGATTATGTTTACCTTGTTTTCATTATTTTCATTAGTCTTCATTAGTATAGCTTCTATAATTCTTTTTGTGGGATTTGATTCTCCAAGGCTTCCCACAGCTTTAACTGAGAACATGTCACTATATCCAGAATGCAGTACAACGCCTACCAAGCCAGCGCTAATTTCGGCAGTAGAATCTATTTCTGAGGCAACTTCCCTTGCCTTTTTTTGGTCTATAACCGGTTGATCTTCTCTAGCTGCAATAATTTCATCAGCAATTTGCTCGGCTATGTCATCAGAGACTTCTTCACTATCCGCATTGCCTTGCCCCTCAATTGCCGGGACATTTGATGCTTTAACAGCAGCCATAATTACTACTTTTGGTGCTGTGCTAAAATTAATCTTTTTATCCCTTGGATAGACAGTAACATAATCTTTGATTTTATTGAAAAATTCTTCGTCCATCCCATCTATTAAACGTATTTCTTGGACACTGTCCAGTGTGCCGTCTTTGATAGTATAAGGATTCTGCTGGCTTGTATAAAATCCCGAGTTAGCCCCACTTGAATTCTGGTCATTCTGGGCTCCTTTTATCGGGCTATCTATCCAGTTGGTTAAACTAGCTATAAATCTTTCTGATTTAGATTCATCCACTTCTAGAAATTTAAACAGTTCCGTTATTTCAGCTAAAACCTGTTGGTCAACTATATTATTTGAGGGATTAACAAGAGCATTCAGATTGACTTTGGCTCTCTCATCAACAACCGTGACAGAGACACTGCCATCTCCTACGGGGAAAAATGGGACATTAATAGCCCAAAATCCAGTTGAGTGGTCACTATCAGTTGCTAGTGTGGATGCTATTTCATTTAGGTCCTCAAGCGGCTGTCCCTTTAATGTGCCGGCAGCAACATGAACGCCTGATTTAGCTATGTATCGAGCTTTAACCTCATCTATTGTGTTCCCTGATATTTCTCTATCTATTTGTGTGAAGTAAATTAAATCAGCTACCAGTATTGTAAGTATTGCTACAATAATAATTACAATTACGAGCACTATTCCATCTTCAGAGTTTTTGCTTTTTAATTTTTTTGTTTTTTCTGATATCTGCATTTGTTTAACCTATGAATAAAGGCGCTAATCTACAACTGGTATTAAAATAAGTGAGTTGAACTCAATGTCATCTCCCCTTGGGCTTCTCAAAACTATATTTACATTAACCGCAGTAGGAAGTGAAGAAGTTTCACTTGAGTTCCACTCAAATGCCAATTCCTGATTTTCACTGGCAAGATATTCCTCTCCTAAATATGACACGGTAAAACCCACTATTCTCTCGGATATCGGATATTGCGACCCACCCTCGTCTGTTCCAATCGTGGGATCATCTCTTCTCATAAGTGCAAATAATTCAGGATCGTCTTCTGTAGGTTCGAGATAATAAGTGATTTCAGTTTGATCAGATTCCTTCGCATCCGGAGCTGGGGTTCGTGATAGTGAGGTGAAAGTTAGTGTGCTGAAGTTGTTTTCTTGACTCCCAATAAAAAAATCGGATAGAGAGTTCGGTGAATCTGAATTTACACTTCCCCTTGGAAAAGCAGTAACTATATCTCTGGTCATTTTAGAGAGAATTACTCTCGCCTCATGATAAAGTTCAAGTTCTTCTTCTACTTTATCCTTTGCTTTTATAATCTGAAAAAATGAAGCATATAATACAGCCATCACAATTGAAGCTATAAAAACTGCTAAAAGTACCTCAATAAGCGTAAAGCCCTCATTTGTAGTTTGAGATTGCTGTTGCAACTTTAAACACCTGATTCCCTTCATCCCATGCTATATCCACCATTACTATTCTAATCTCCGTGCCCAACTGCTCAATGTCGTAAGGGAGTACATTTACATACCAACTAAATCCAGGAAATTCTTCATAAGTTCCTTGTTCCTGACCTACTTGAGGATATCCTTGAAGCTCAATCTCCCCAATTTTTTGCTGAGCAAGGGAATAAGCTATTGATTGATTCTTTGACTTTGAAGCCAGAACCAAATTGCTATTTACAGCCCCTAATAGGATTGCCATTGAAGCTCCCATTATTGCAACGGCAATAATAACTTCAAGAAGTGTAAAACCATTTTTTGCTGAAATCTGAGAATTTGTTTTCATTTTATTCAGTAGCATCTACAACTGTACTTCTTATCTCCTGAGAAGCTCGACATATTCATCATATACCTTCGTGCCGCCAGTATAGGGCTTAGTGGCTAGCGTATAGAACCTCTCATTGTCCGTAAAGATATGTATTACAGCAGGTTCTACAAATCCTGTTGGTAAAAAGAGGATATACTCCTTTTCGTCCTCAAGTGGGTTTCTTTCCAAGCTGCGCTCAGTTACAACATCCTTAAAGTACACGCCATTGGGTAGCTTGTGGCGTTTATGAGAAGAATCTTCGGAGATTCCGTATTCGTTACCTTGCAAGGTTTCGACCCAGTATTCCCCAGCTTCTATGTCAAATGCCAGTCTGTGGATGTTCTTTTTGAAAGCAGCTTCGTTATATACATATTTTATTGTCGCAGTAAGGTTGCGTGACGCACTCTTTAGATTGACCTCAGTTAAATCTTGAAATTTGGGTACTGCAACAAAAAAGAATGCCCCGATTATCAGCATTACGACTAAGATTTCTAAGAGTGTAAAACCGTCATTTCTTTTCATTACCTTATATTACGGCTAGAGATATCGTCCTCTGTCTGCGGTACTCCATCAGGACCGGGAGATATTATCTCATACGTATTTCCACCCGATTGGTCGGGGCCAATGTATATGAATTCACTTCCCCACTGGTCAAATGGAACCTGTTCTGCATCTAGGTATCCGTTAGGATCGTAACGTCTAGGCTCTCTTCCTGTTGAAGGAATTACAATTAGAGCGTCTATACCCTGCTGAGTATCCGGATAGAAACCATTGTCTACTTTAAAGAGCTTAAGTGCCGATTCTAGCTGGGTAATCTGGATTTTAGTATTTTCAACTTTAGATTTGTCCAGCTGACCTATAACATTAGTACCTACGATATAAGCTAATCCTGCAATAATTAGCAGTACAACCATAATTTCAATTAATGTGAAACCACCTTGGGCTCTCATCTCTAATACCTCCTTTTAACCAATCGTTGATGTCAAATTAAATATTGGCAATAATACCGCAAAAACTATAAATGCCATTACAGCACCAATTATTACAATCATAACAGGCTCTAGAAGAGAAGTCAGAGTTGCAACCATTGTTTCAACTTGCTGATCATAAATGTCGGCGACTTTGGAAAGCATAGCCTCCATTTCTCCGGTCTGCTCACCTACAGCTATCATACGTGTGACAAGCGGGGGGAATACTCCACTTTCTTTAAGTGGCTGGGCAAGGCTAGCGCCTTCTCTTACATTGACTCTTACTTCCTGCAGTGTTTTCCCATAAACTTTGTTTCCCATAACTGCTTCACCTATTTCAAGTGCATCTAGAAGCGGGATACCGCTTGAAAGCAGTGTTCCCAATGTTCGTGTGAACCTGGAAATTACCACCATGGAAGTTAGTTTGCCAAATACCGGCACTTTTAACATTAAGCGGTCAAAGAACATTTGACCCTTCTCGGTCTTATTAAAACGAAATGCTGCGAAAACTAAAATTATTACAAATAATAAAATGAATAGTATGTAGTTGTTTAAAAAGTCGCTTATCTTGATCAGAATAAGGGTCATCAACGGTAGTGAGCTTGAACTCTCTTCAAAAAGTTTCGCAATTCGCGGTATTACATAAGTCATTGTGAAAAATAAAACTCCCCCCCCAATAAAGAACATAAACATTGGGTAGATTAAAGCTCCTCTAACTTTAGAGGTGAGGGCGGCCTGTGTTTCGAGGAAATCAGCCAGACGAAGCAGGACTATATCAAGAGTACCACTTGCTTCACCAGCCCTAACTATATTTATGTATAGATCTGAAAATACATTTTTATGTTCGCTCAGAGCGTTAGCCAGTGAGCTACCTTCACTTACTCTTTCCCTGACCTCAGCTAGCACCTGACCCAATCTTGCGTCTTCTGTTTGCTCTGAAAGAGCACTTAAAGAAGCTTCTAAAGGAAGGCCTGCAGAAATAAGAGTAGAGAACTGTCTAGTGGTCACAGCAAGCTCTGCTATCTTGATGCCTGAAAAAGGATTGAAGCTTCTGGATTTGTTCTCTTTTGCTTCATTCAGAGAAGATAAGAAAACTCCCTGGCGCTTTAATTTTTCAGTTGCACTTTTGGGTGAATCGGCATCTATAACGCCCTGAACCGCTTTCCCACTTTCATTTATGGCTTTGTACTTATATACCGGCATATTTAATAATAATTATACGTTGGATAGTTAGAATTGTAAGGACTAGCCCTGTTCTTGTGAGCTAATGCTCTCCTCTTCCGTGACACGCATAACCTCGTCAATAGAGGTTAGACCCCTTAGTATGTGTTTGGCCCCGTCCGTTCTTAGTGTTGTCATTCCATGCTCTATTGCTTTTCTTTTTATTTGTCCCGAATCTACATTGTTTAAGGTTAAATTTCTAATTTCATCATCTATGATTAACATCTCGAAAATCGCAGACCTGCCGCTATAGCCCATATCAAAACATTTATCGCACCCTTTGGCGCGATAAAGCACCCCGTCTACAAGTTCCTCTCTGTTAATCCCGATTTTTTTAAGTTCATCGTCTGAAGGTTCATATTTCTCTTTACAGGAACTACATAGAAAACGAAGAAGTCTCTGTGCAATAACAGCCATTAAAGATGAGGCAACAAGAAAAGGCTCAATCTCCATATCTATCAGTCTCGTTATGGCGCTTGCGGAGTCGTTTGTATGAAGTGTGGAGAAAACTAAATGTCCTGTAAGTGATGCATGTATCGCTATGTCTGCTGTTTCTCTGTCTCTGATTTCACCTACAAGTATTACATCGGGATCCTGACGTAGTATTGATCTCAATCCGTTTGCAAATGAAAGATTAACCTTAGAGTTAACCTGTATCTGATTAATGCCTTGGATTTGATATTCCACAGGATCTTCAACTGTGATAATCTTTTTATCAGGTGAATTTATTCTTTCAAGCGCTGCGTATAGGCTGGTTGTTTTTCCGCTACCTGTTGGTCCGGTGACCAGGATAATACCGTGAGGACGGCGTATTAATGTTTCTACAACATCAAGTTTCTCACCCTTAAGCCCAAGGTCCTCTAAACTAAGCAGAACTGAAGACCGATCTAACAGCCTCATTACAACGCTCTCCCCCCAGGTTGTAGGTACAGTAGAAATACGAACATCTACATCCCTACCTGCAACTTTGACTCTAATCCTGCCGTCTTGAGGTTTTCTCTTCTCGGCGATATCAAGCTCGGCCATAATCTTTACTCTTGATATTACAGATGCTTGCAGCTTTTTTGGAACTGAAGTTATCTCATGCAGAATACCGTCTTTTCGAAATCTCACTGAGACTTCTTTCTCAAAACACTCTAGGTGAATATCGCTCGCTTTTTCCTTGACCGCCTGGAAGAGTAGGGAGTTAACAAACCTAATAATTGGAGCTTCATCATCAGCATCTAAAAGATCTTTAGGTTCATGAATATCGTATTCAGTAATGCTCTCTGTATCATCTTCAATGCCTTCGGCCATCTCTTTGTCGCGTTCATAAACCCGGTTAATGCTATTAACGACAACATGATCTAGAGCTATTACAGGCTCAATCTCGCATCCGAATAGTGACTTAATTTCATCTAGAGCATACAAATCCAAAGGGGGTGCGAATACAATAACAACACTATTCTCTTTCTTTTGATATGGTATTAAGCGGTATTTTCTGGCGAAACTTATGGGTAGTATCTTGACGAGTTCCGGATCAATATCTTTTTCTGAGAAGTTTAGTATATAGGGGAGCTCATAAAATTGTGAAAGAACATCAAGTACTTCTTCGTCTTCCAGCACATGCGAACTTAAAAGAGCTTCTTCTACACTCTCTCCGTTCTTAGACAGAATCTCGTCTATTTTGATAAGTGCATCGGGGTTCTTTTCACCTATGATTTCTTGTATGCTTTTCATAATATCTTGTTTTAACTAGTTAGGTTCTTCCCTATTGAATCCTCTTTCTTGCAGTAACATATTTCTTTTTTGTCTTTCTTCAAGTATGCGTTGCATATCGACCTCATTCTCAACAATTCTAGGAGTGAGGAGAATCATAAGGTTGATTTTTGTGCTTTGTCTTTGTTTAAATTTAAATAAGTTTCCAAGAACCGGAATGCTTCCTAATACAGGCACTCTATTCTGCAGCACACTCTCTCTATCTTGAACAAGTCCGCCAATTACGATCGTTTGACCGTTCTTTACAACTACAGATGAATCTGCTGTTCTAGTTGTAGTTGCAATACCAAATTCGGCCGTGTTAAGTCCCGGTACGGGGGCGGATCTTATTGCTGATACTTCCGTTAGTATATTTAAGTTTAAGAAATCACCTTCACTTATTTGTGGGGTTATTGAAAGCCTTATGCCTACAGGCTCTCTCTCAATTGTCTGCACCGTGACTCCACCATCACCAACTGTACTTCCAGTCGGAAATGGTATTACGTCTGCAACTATGATCTCTGCAGGTTCATTGTCAGTTGTTATGATACTAGGTGTTGATAGAACATTCACATCTGTTAGTGAAGTAAGTGCTTGGAAGAGTGCAGTGAATGATGGTATAGGTGGTATCGGACCTGAACCGTCAGGATCAACCTCTTCTCCAACAACTCCTAAGAATAGTCCTGACAAGCTACCTACAAGGTTAGCAGCAGCTTCAGGATCTGCAGCTACTCCAAGAAGACTAGGAACACCTGGAAGTACGGTACCGCCAAATCCTAGTGTGCTATCGTTTATCGTGAAACCGATACTCAAATTAGTTCCAAATGATCTTATCTTATCAAGACTAACTTCTAATATAGCGGCCTCTACAAAAACCTGTTTTCTTCTAATATCAAGCTCATCTATTACATCTTTAATCTCTTCATAATCTCTTCTAGATCCTATTACTATTACTGAGTTAGTAGCGGGGTCGGCTGTTATTCTAAGCTGGTCAGTCTCGGCTACAATTGAAGCTCCCCTGCTGGTCTGTGTTTGTCTGGAGATTGTCTGTCTGGTCTGTCCTTGTCCAAATGAGGAGCCTCCTGTGCCACCACCAAATGTTGACCCACCTCCAAAACCTGAGGTTCTTTCCGCCCTTTGTGTAGCACCACCAAATCCCCCTCCGCCACCACCACCGAATAGTGCGGACAACACGCTTACAATTTGTTCAGCATCGGCATTTAAAACGCGAATTACAAATATTCCTTCTTGTTGTTCTTCAGTTTTTACATCAAGAATTTCTATAACAGCTTTAATTTTAGCCATGTCGCTGGGGTAAGCAATGATTATTAAAGAGTTAGTTCTTTCATCCGTAATTACTTTAAAACTGACTGGAGATGAATCTTGTGTTGACTGAGATGTGATTGCTGGGGCATTCTGCGCTGCGGTTTGACGTCTGCTGGTTGTTCGGTTGGTAGTGCCCCGTTGTTGTTGTGAAGTTGCAGTCCTCCTTGATGCGGTGCTTCTTGTAGCTCCAGATGATGAGCTGCCCGAGCCACCAAAAATTTCTAAAAGTTTAGTTGCTACTTCAGCTGCGTCGCCGTTTTCTATCTTTATAAATTCAATCTCGGTTTCAACGTCAAAATTTTCAATGATTTTTAGTATTCTGTTGAGATTGTCGACCCTTTCAATAATGATCAGGGTATTTGTTGCAGGATATACTACAATATCGCCTTCTCTGGAAATTAAGGGTTTGAGGATATTTGCTACTTCACTTGCTTGAACGTTTTCTAGCTCCACTAGTCTGGTGATAAATCCATCTGAAGATTCAGCATAGTCGGTACCGAATTCTGTTGGGATATCCTGAAACTTAATGTCTCGTTTAGGAACTATGATGTTAGTTCCGTCCTTTTTCACGACTGAGAAGCCGTTAAGGCTGAGAATGGTTTCAAACAGCCTCATCGCGTTTTCACTCTTGAACCCGCTAGGAGCTACTACTGTAATCTTTTTGCCCTTAACGGATTCATCCAGAATAAAGTTTTCTCCTGTAATCTCACTTATAGTTTGAATCAGATCCTGGACATCCATTTCAGATTGAAGGTTAACTATTTCTCCATCTGTAATAATGATTTCAGATTTGGTTTCCTTGTTGATTCCTTCAGACTTTGGTTCTTGATTTGTTTCTGATTGAGATCCCGCGTTCTGTCTTAGCTTTAATGATTCTTCCCTCTGCTGTATTCTCATCTGACGTCTTTTTTCACGCTGTTGCTGTCTCTCTAATTGCTTTTTTTGTTCCGGATTGTTCTGTACTTGAGTATTTTCTAAAGGAGCATCACTAAGATCTAGAGTGCCATCTGTGGAACCGTCAAGATCAAAAGTCTCATCGGCGGCGGTTTGAGCAAGAGTCTTTGTGTCGTTGAGTTCATTAAATGATGCGTAATCTTCTTTGTTTTTAGATTGATTGGTCTCTATTGAAGTACTGACTGGAATATCTATATAATCTCCTGCAGCTATTTCATCTTCTTTTAGGCCATTTATTTCTTTTATATCTTCAACACTAACACCAAATTTATCTCCTATTATAGATAGTGAATCACCTTCTTCTATGCGATAGCTAATATCTTCATTAGTAACCCTATAGGCAAGGTCCTTCTGTAACTCCTGCGTTTGAGCAGCATTCTCTTGAATGATAGTTCCTTCGTTGTTTGTGTTTATATAGATGTATAACGTTAAGAAAAAACCAAGTATAAGAATGTTAATGAGTAATCCTTTCATTATGTAATCCTCTCTATTTAATTGCAGTGTCCGTATTCATTCTCTTTTATTAAGGTCTTATCTCACTCTATCTTCTAAGTCAAGATAATATTCTTCGTAATTAATGTTTTGTTTATTTGACTGTGTATTCATAAGTATATTGTTGTCCAGCTCTCGTTAATTCTATCGTAAAAGAATTTTGAGCTCTAAGATCTTCAAAAACGCTAAGGGCTTTCTCAATATCATTTAATTCCACGCTGTTTATCTTGTGCAATGTGTCGCCGTTTTTAATTCCAATTTTCCAAAAAATACTATTAGACCTAATACCAAAGAATCTAAGCCCATCGTCCTGAGGAATAACTCTTGCTTGTTGTACAATTTTAGTTGGATCGCTTAAAAGGTCTTCTAAAATATCACGGCTTACTTCATAACTGTTATCACCTGTCTGATTTATTTTGCCAGATTGCTTGTTTCCTGGCTTTTGGTCCAAGTTCCGACTTGCGGTCCTAGTCCTAGATCTGCCGGAAGGCAGCCCCTTCTTGTCTGCTGCTGAGGCAATATCGCCAAGGTTCCTGCACTTAATTGTCTCCTGCCCTTTAGTTTTGCGTTGAATCACTGCTTTACAGTTTTTTACATCAACCAGTCTAACCTTTTCAGTATCGATTATGTCTATGTTTTCCCCGCTTTTGTAACCGTTTACCTTGCTATTATCGGCGTTCTTAATAATTGCTACTGATTTCTGTTCCGCATTCATAATAGTTCCAAGAAGTACAAGGTTCAGATTTGATTCCGGTAATGCATCTGGATTAGCAGCGAGAATATCAGAGGATTCAGACTGTTCAGAAACACCAAATATATTCCTTTTTGCAATTATTTGATAATCAGATAATTGCGTGATCTTCTTAGTCTTCTTGTTATTGCTGTTTTTAGCTGGGAAGAAATTTTGAGATGCCTCTGCATTATTTGATATTACCTTTCCCTGAATCTTGTCATTTACGTTTAGGGCTAGCAAATACGCTAGAGCAGCTAGCAATATAAGATTTAAAACCCATACATACCTTTTTAGAATTGTGACGAACATTTAAGTAGATTAGTTAAATTTACTGTAAAAAATAAAGCGTTTTACTTTGTATGTCAACAAAAATTATCTCGGATTAAAAAAACAAAAGTACTATGGAAGTCAAATATACATTTTGAGCATCCATATGATTCTCTAAGTTTTACTGTAATATGACTATTAAAATATTAACTCTTACTATTACAATGTACTGTTTTTTCATCAAAAAGCAATGCTATGTGCAAGGTATCATTAGCTAATTAACTCCGGAATGCTCAAGCTTCGTATTATTGCAGCATTCAATTAACTCTCCCAGCAAGTCGTTTTGCAGCTCTTTAGTCTTCCACCCAAATCCGTTTGATAGAATGGAGAATACTAGTACATCTCCTTTTCTAGTAAATATATAGCCTGAGAGTGCTCTAACATTGTTTAAATATCCAGTTTTTGCTCGCACTCTTCCTTGTATTTCTGATTGTCTGAATCGCTTTTTAAGCGTTCCGTCAACTCCTGCAACCGGTAGTGATTCTATAAAGTCAGTAGCTATTAGTTTGTTTTCGTATGCATAGCTTAAGATATCTGTTAAGGTCTCAGGCGATACTCTGTTTAATAGTGATAATCCTGAACCATCTACTATCGTAAATCCGTTTTTGATTCCAACTTCCTTTAAGAATTCTGAAATAACTGCTGAGCCATTTTCCCAGGTTCCCGGGACGCCCTTATATTCTGCACCCATTGTTTTCATCAAGTTCTCACCTATGATATTGACGCTGTTTTTGTTGTATTCTGTAATGACTGATGACAGGGGGTCTGAATAGTGAGTATAGATAGTCTTTGCCCATCTAGGAACTGTATTGGCTACAACAGGTCCGGAAACTTTAATGCCTGCTTCTTCGATGGCATTCCTAATAACATTTCCTGTGAAAAGTGTGGGGTCTAATACCGGTATTTTAAGAGTAACGGTTGCTTTAGGCTTTATTGTGCCGCTTAAAACTATGGTTTCATCATTTCGCCAGATCGTTTTCAGCGCACCTTTCTTTCTACTTGTAACTGCTTTATTTATAACTTCGATGTTTGATCCTTTAGGCTCGATCTTAATTGCAGGTTTGCTTCCTGCTTTTGAGGCATAAACTTTTAATTCAATGATGTTGTAATTAAAAGACAGCGCACTGATTGCAGGACTATAAAAATCATCCTTCCATTCCTCTTTCCATCCCTTGGCATATCTATCTTTTTCAAAGTATGAATCATCAACTACTATTTTACCTTTAATTTCTTTAACACCGCGTTTCTTCAACTGAAAAACTATGTAACCTAAGTGACCTTCAGATAGTGTAGGATCACCGTAACCTTTTATGTATAGACCACCGTGCAATACACCATTTGAAATTCCTCCTCCCGAGTAAAATTCAGTTTTGAACCTATAGTCCTTGCCTAGAAGAGAAAGAGCGGATACTGAAGTAATTATTTTTTCGTTAGATGCCGGAATATACATCTTGTCCGGGTTATGCTCATATATAGTTTTTCCAGAGGTTAATGATTTGACTACTACTCCTAACTTGCTGTTTTTGCCGGGGTTTTCATTAAGTAATGGAGCCACGCTTGCCGCATAAGTATCATTTGCTGACTGGGCAACCTGGATAGATGCAAATAAGGAGAATAATAATAAAAAGGGAAGTAAAAGCCTTATCATATTAAGAATAATATATTAACACCAGCTTCATTCATTGCAAAGAGAGTTTTCTGTATTATTAATATTTATAGTGGACTCTCCATCATTTTTTTAGTGGCTTACATCTAATGGCTTACAAAGAATATTAAGAGTAGAGTGTTTTGTTCGGGATTGAGAAATGGTTTAAGTATCCACTTGTGATATCATTAATAACTATTTAAATGTGTGAATTAGATGTGTGTGGTTTTATAAATATAAAATGAACCGAGGATTAAATATTGGACTCTGTTAAGGCTGTTTTCTTT
>Ga0209633_10002344_pt1 | contig 18358 bp, 22 predicted proteins | sample Cruoilmetagenom1_FD_187290 | JGI IMG/M metagenome (GOLD analysis project Ga0209633, IMG submission 187290) | Oil polluted marine microbial communities from Coal Oil Point, Santa Barbara, California, USA - Sample 1 (SPAdes) (version 2) | ecosystem: Environmental > Aquatic > Marine > Oil seeps ... | reverse complement strand
CCCCTGTCTTCAGACGCGCCGCTTCCTTCGGCCGCGGTTCGGTCAGCGCTTAATCCGGCTCCGTCACCTGCGCCGGGCGCTGTCCCGCTTCTTCCGTCACCCCCTCGTAAAAGAAAGAGGAATACCGCAGATGAACAAAGGAAATATAAAGTTTATTTGAAATTTATACTTTTATAAAATATATTTGTCATAAGAGGGTGCGAATAATGAATAGAGGAAATCTATTAAATAGAACTATGAGTAACATTTCATTACTTCCGGATTGGAGGCTGAAAGAAGTGTCTGATTACGTTGATTTCCTTTTAAAATCCTACGAAGATAAAGAAATTACAGAGGGGATTATGAAATTAGTATCAGAATCAAAATCGTTTGACTTCTTAAATGATGAAGAAGAAATATACGATGAGTCAGATATAATTGAAAAGATTCAATGAAAAAGGGAGATATTGTCTTAATACCGTTTCCTTTTACAAATCTGATGAAATCAACAGATTAAAAAGAACTTCTTTGATAAGAACAAACAAATTAGCTACTTTGGAAATTGAGTTGATCATTGGTAAAATTGGCGAACTAAAAAAAGAAAAACTAGAAGAGCTTAATAATAAATTGAAGAAAGTATTTGGATTAGAAGAGTAAGGGATATTCTTTAGAGGATATTGCTGATATTACAGAAGAAGAGAAAAAAATTATAAATTTTCTTTAACCACGACAAATATGGGGTAAAAGCAGGCAGCAGGAAAAGCCACGACGGGGAAGGAAACATTCTTCAGCCACTATTTGAGCAGGCTTCAATTCTTCATGGTGGAAATATCATTTTTTGTTAATATATGATATGTTTATACTTGTAACCGTCTAATCAAGTATAAATTGCTGTTCAGAAGTTTTTATGGCTGAATTAACTTGGAAAGATCATATAAGAAAGTATTTTCAAAGGAGACGATAAATGGTTAATGGGTTAACTGCGAAATATATAAAAACATATTCAGGGTATATGGGTCAGATTTTGGAATGGCCGGAAGTTGTAACTGAAGGAACAGATCTTGAAGATTGCCGCAAATCACTATTAGATGCCGCCCAGGAAATGGTTTTAGCTTATCAGCAGTTGAATAAAGAAATTCCTGTTGAGCATTCGCTTTTTGAGACAATTTTGGTAGAAATGGCTTAATGTCTGTTAAGCGTAAGGATATTATAAAAAAATTGGAACAAAACGGATTTTCTCTGCTAAGAGAGGGAGGAAATCATGCTATTTATACAGATGGTGAAAAAATGATACCCGTTAAAAGGCATAAACAATTTGATCGTATAACAGCGAATGAAATTTGTAAGCAGGCAGGTCTTGGCAAGCTGTTTTAACAGAATTTTCACGCTTTTGCTTTAATAAGATTTTAAAAAGCCAGCTACTTTAACAACGACAAATATGTGGTAAAAGAGGAAGTAAGAAAAGCCGCGACAGGGAAGAAGTTTTTAACCGCAAATGAACGCAGAATTACGCAGATGGTTAAGTTTTTCTGTAAAATATACATTTTCTGCCACTTGACTATAAAGCAGCCACGGAGGCGTAAGCCGGAGTGCTAACTGCACTTTGTTTACCATCAAAAACACTTTTGTTTGAAAAGATCCTGTTCAACAGCACTAGACTGCTTTTTAGCGGCCGTTTTGGTTGATGATGTGTGGCCGCAAGTGCCGATGTGCTAATTAATAGGGTAAAGAGTGATTTTATGCCTCTTAATCCGTCATATGTCAGCATTACCTACGGTGCGGGCGGAACAACCAGAAACCTGACCCGCGAGACAATTATGCGTCTTATGGAAGAGACTCAGCTGAAGATAGTAAGTCATCTTACCTGTGTGGGTATGAGCAAGGCTGAGGTTAAGAATCTTCTTGATGAGTATGACCGCCTAGGCATTCATGATATTCTTGCTCTCAGAGGCGACCCGCCCAACGGCGGCATCGATTTTGTTGCGCCCAAAGACGGTTTCACCTATGCAGCCGAGCTTGTTGAGTTTATAAAGAAGAACTATCCGCAGATGAATGTAGGTGTGGCGGGTTTTCCCGAGGGGCATCCTGCAACCCCTAACCGGCTTGTGGAGCTTGATAATCTTAAACATAAAGTAGATGCCGGCGCTGACTACATCTGTACCCAGCTGTTTTTTGATAACCGTGATTTTTATGATTTTCGTGAGCGCTGCGAGCTGATAGGTATCAATGTGCCAATCAAGGCAGGTATAATGCCGGTCGTCTCAAAAAGTAATATGGAACGTATTGCTGAGCTTTCATTGGGTGCAAGAGTACCTGCAGGACTATTGAAGGCGATGAGCCGAACAGCAACCGATGAGGCTGCAGAGCGTGTGGGTATTCACTGGGCGACGCATCAGAGCCTCGACCTGCTTGAAAACGGGGTTGACGGTATACATTTTTATACATTGAACAAATCCCGTGCCACCCTGGAGATCTTCCGGTTTCTGGGTATTGATGAGGCGGGGGAGATATAGGAAGAAAAAAAATGAGGGATTGAATCTGCCGGAATTAATCTCGTGAAATAATTTGTAAAAATACTTAAATTTAACAAATAAATGCTTTTCTTTGTTGATAGCCCTCATGCTTGGAGGAATAGGAAAGTGCGTTCATATTATGATCTAAAACTTTATAAATATCGTATCTCCGAGTTTTTATTGGAATCATTATTTATCTATAGAATGATATTTTAGAATTTTCATTCAGCTAAAGATTAGAAATCTTACTATTGAATTTAACTAAGAATGAGTTTTTGAATATTGAAAAGGGGGAATTATGGAAATTTTTAATAATGTAATTTTTTTTATTGTAATATTCTCATTAACTACTGGTTTTTTTATCGAAAAGATAATAGATCGAACTATAGATAGGAAGTAATATGAATATTCTTCGTTTAATAGACCGAAATGTTCCAATTCTTGAGTCGGATATTATAGAAAATAAGCGATTCCTCTCAGATGAAGTTAGAAATTCAAAATTTATAGTAATAGGTGGTGCCGGATCGATTGGTCAGGCAGTCGTAAAGGAAATTTTTATTAGAAATCCGCAAAAACTTCATGTGGTTGACCTTAGTGAAAATAATCTTGTTGAGCTGGTTAGAGATCTTAGAAGTTCATATGGGTACATTTCTGGTGATTTCAAGACTTTTGCTCTGGATTGTGGATCTAATTCATTCCACAAAATGGTCGAAACTGAAGGACCTTATGACTATTTTTTGAACCTTTCTGCTTTAAAACATGTGAGAAGTGAGAAAGACCCTTTTACTTTGATGAGAATGGTAGATACTAATGTTATAAATACGATAAAAACTATAGATATTGCATTAGAAAGTGGAGCGAAGAAATATTTTTGTGTTTCAACTGATAAAGCTGCAAATCCTGTCAATATGATGGGTGCATCGAAACGTATAATGGAAATGTTTCTTTTTGAAAAAAGTAGAAAAATAACAATTTCTACTGCTAGATTCGCAAATGTTGCTTTCTCTAATGGAAGTCTTTTATATGGATTTGATCAACGTTTAGTTAAAAACCAACCCATTGCTGCTCCAAATGATGTTAGGAGGTATTTTGTAACACCGAAAGAAGCTGGGCAATTATGTCTTATGTCTACACTTCTGGGTGCGAACAGAGACATTTTTTTCCCAAAATTGAGCAATGAACTCAATCTAGTGACATTTTCTTCAATAGCTGAAAAATATCTTCTATCAAAAAAATTGCGGCCTATTCGCTGTGATTCTGAAGAAGAAGCTAGGCAAATTGCTGCTAAAAATAGAAAAGATGATACATGGCCTTGTTTCTTCTCTTCATCCGATACAACAGGAGAAAAAGATTACGAAGAGTTTTTCACTGATGATGAAGATGTTGAGCTTAATAAATTTAAAACGCTCGGTATAGTAAAAAATTCATATGTTAAAGAACCTAGTGATCTTGCTAAATTCATTTCAGGAATTGAGTGTATAAGATCAAGTAATAAATGGAATAAAAAAGATTTTCTTGATCTGTTCAAATCACTCATTCCAGATTTTGGTCATCAAGAGACTGGAAAAAATCTGGATAATAAAATGTAGGTAGAGTTATGGAAGATTTTAAAAAAATTATTGACTTTATAAAAGCTATATATGATTCAGAGGAATTTATTCCACTTCATGCTCCTGTATTTTCCGGTAATGAGAAAAAGTATCTTAATGAATGTATAGATTCTACTTTTGTTTCTTCAGTTGGAAAATTTGTGGATAAATTTGAAGAAGATATACAAAAATTTACTGGTGCGAAAAAGGCTGTTGCAGTTGTAAATGGTACTTCAGCTCTGCATGCGGCATTGACATTGGTTGGGGTAAAGCCAGGTGATGAGGTTATTACTCAACCTTTATCTTTTATCGCAACCTGTAATGCAATTTCTTACTGTGGTGCTATACCGGTCTTTGTTGATGTTGATAAAGATACTATGGGAATGTCTCCGGAATCGTTGAAAAAATATCTTGAGAGTATGTGTACCATTGAAAACGATTTTTTGATTAACAGAATGACCAAGCGGCGTGTTTCGTCGTGCGTTCCTATGCATACTTTTGGGAATCCAGTACGTATTGAAGAAATAAAGAAAATTTGTGACCATTGGAAACTAACTCTTATTGAAGATGCCGCTGAGTCCCTAGGGAGTTTTTCTGGTAATAAGCATACGGGTTTGTTTGGCAAATGTGGTATTCTGAGTTTTAACGGGAACAAGACGATTACAACCGGTGGTGGAGGCATGATTATTACTGATAATCAAGAATTTGGTAATTTTGCAAAACATATTACTACAACAGCTAAGGTTCCTCATCGATGGGAGTTCAAGCACGATATGATCGGGTTTAATTATAGGATGCCAAATATTAATGCTGCATTAGGGTGTGCACAGTTGGAAAAACTTCCTAAAATACTTGAAAGTAAAAGGAATATAGCAGAGAAATATAATAAATTTTTTGAAGCAGAAGGGATTGATTTTATAACAGAACGAGAAGGGACAATATCAAATTACTGGCTTAACTCAATAAGATTTACCTCGAAAGAAGAACGAGATTCATTTCTTGAATATTCAAATTCAAAAGGAATAATGACAAGACCTGTATGGACGCTAATGAGTTCACTTGGTTTGTTTGGAAGTAATAGTGAAAACTATTTTACTAATTCTGAATATCTTGAAAAAACCATTGTAAATATTCCAAGTTCAAGCTTATGAAAGATTTAATCTTAATTGGGGGCGGTGGGCATTGTAAATCCTGTATTGAAGTGATTGAAAAGCTCGAGCAATATAATATTATCGGAATTTTAGATAAATATGAGAAAATTGGGAATTGTTTGTTTGGATACGATTTTATTGGAACTGATAATGATATTGAAAAGTATAGCCTTGGAAAAGTTTCTTTCTGCTTAACTGTAGGTCAAGTAACTGCAAAAAGTGAAATAAGAGTTGCTTTATACAAAAGTTTAATAAAAAATAGTGCAGACCTTCCTGTAATAATTTCAAAAGATTCTATTGTAAGTAGATATTCAAAAATAGATTTTGGAACAATTATCCTTTCTGGTGCAATAATCAATTCCGCAGTAACGATCGGAAAAAATTGTATAGTAAACAGCAATGCGCTTATTGAACATGACGTTGAAATTGGTGACCACTGTCATATCTCGACAGGAGCAATTATAAACGGAGAATGTTCTATAGGAAAAAATTGTATGGTAAGTACGGGTGCTATTTTAAAAAATGGAATATCAATTCCCGACAATACTATGATTGGTATGGGCGCGGTTGTTACAAAAAATATAAAAATTTCAGGTATATATTTTGGTAATCCGGCGAGGATGATAGAAAAATGAAAACATTCATAATAGCAGAAGCGGGAGTGAATCACAACGGTTCGATTGAAATAGCAAAAAAATTAATAGATGCAGGTAGGGATGCAGGTGTAGACGCGGTCAAGTTTCAAACTTTTATTCCAGAGTCTCTTTCAGTTAAAAACACTCCTATGGCTGAGTATCAGAGAAGAAATACTGGTAAAAATGATTCCCAAATAAAAATGTTAAAATCGTTAGTATTATCGCGAAGAGATCATTATGAGCTATTAGACTACTGTAGTTTACACGATGTTAAGTTTTGTTCGTCAGCTTTTGATTTTGATTCGATTGATTTTCTGAAAGAACTTAAATTACCTTTTTGGAAAATACCATCAGGTGAGATTACAAACTATCCATATCTAAAAAAAATAGCAGAATATAATGAGCCCGTGATTTTATCTACAGGAATGTCAACATTATCTAACATAGAAGCTGCAATTGAAGTTTTTGAAAAGAATGGTACTGAACGGAAAAAGATAACTTTATTGCATTGTAATACTGATTATCCAACACCAGTTGAAGATGTTAATTTAAGTGTTTTAAAAACATTAAAACAAGCGTTTTGTGTTAAAGTTGGATATTCAGATCATACTTTTGGAATTGAATTTCCTATTGCTGCGGTAGCTTTAGGTGCAGAAGTCATTGAGAAGCATATTACTATAGACAAGACAATGAGTGGTCCTGATCATAAGGCTAGCCTTTGCCCCGAAGAATTAAAAACTATGGTCTCAGCTATAAGAAATATTGAGAAAGGATTGGGGTCTTCTATAAAACGAGTAACTGAATCAGAGAAGGATAATGTTTTAGTCGCGAGGAAAAGTCTTGTAGCAGCATGCAATATCAAAAAAGGTGAAATCTTTTCTAAAGATAATGTTACCACTAAAAGACCAGGAAACGGTCTTTCTCCTATGAAATGGGCAGAAATAATCGGGAAAAAAGCAAATACCAATTTTAGAAAGGATGAATTAATTGAGTTGTATTAGTAAAATAGGCGTAGTAACATCCACAAGAGCAGAATATGGTTTGTTCTATCCTTTTTTAAAAGAATTGAAAAAACTCCAAGAATTTCAACTTTTATTATTTGTAACAGGCACACATCTGTCATATGAATTTGGCTTTACAAAGAATCAAATAATTGATGATGGATTTAAAATATGTGAAGAAATTGATTGTATTGTTGGGAATGATACACCACAGGCAATAGGGAAGAGTTCAGGATTAGCTTTGATGGGAATGACTGATGCATTTTGTAGAAATAAACCCGATTTACTTTTTGTATTAGGGGATCGGTATGAAATTTTATGTACTGCAGTATCGGCTAACATCTGTAATATTCCCATTGCGCATATACATGGAGGTGAAATTACGGAAGGCGCGGCTGATAATAATTTCAGACATGCGATTACCAAATTAAGTTATTTCCATTTTACATCTACAGAAGAGTATAGACAACGAGTTATTCAAATGGGGGAATACCCCGAACGTGTTTTCAATGTAGGTGCTATTGGTATAGATAATTTAAAAAATATTGAACCAATAAAAAAAGAAAAACTTGAAAATGATTTAGGTATTTCTTTTTTAAATCGGAATGTTCTTTTAACAATTCACCCTGAAACTTTATCACCAGGTACGACCAACGAACATATAAAGGTAATTATCGATTGTTTGAAAGAAATGAATGATACTTTCATTATAATTACTGGAACTAATGCTGACTCTGAAGGTCGGCTCATAAATAGGGAACTTAAAGATTTTTCTAAAAATAATGAGCATTGCTATTTTATTGAAAATTTAGGTCTTCATCGTTATATATCTATTCTAAATTATGTAGACTTGGTTATAGGTAATTCATCAAGTGGGATTATTGAGGTTCCTTCTTTTGGAATACCAACAATTAATATTGGAGATCGGCAAAAAGGAAGAATCCGATCTAAAAGTATAGTCGATGTTGATTGGAATAAATATGTTATTTTAAGTGCAATAAAAAATTGTACTAAGGAAAATTATCATAAAATAATTAATCCATATGGAGATGGTCATACTACAATGAGAATTATTGATCAGTTACAAAAAATAAAAATCAATGAGAATTATAAAAAGAAATTTTATGATTATAAAGGATTTAAATAAAATGCGTGAATTCAATTTAGATGATTTACTAATAAATAAAAATCTTTCTACAAAAGATGCAATGAAAAGACTCGATATAGTTGCTTCAAAGATTCTATTTGTAGTTGATAATGAAAATAAATTAGTCGGTTCTTTATCTGATGGTGACATTCGTAGATATATTTTGGACGGTGGAAATTTAGATAGTTTAGTTAGTACTTCATGTAATAAAAATCCTTTTAAAATGAATATTAAATCTAATAGAAATGTTGCATTATTAAAGATGCTTGATTTAGACTTGCTTTTATCACCTATTGTAGATGAAAATAATATTGTCTGTGATATATTAACTTGTTCTTCGAAACCAAAAATTATTAATAAATCACCAAATAGTATAGTAAATATCCCCGTTGTGATCATGGCAGGAGGGAAAGGCTCCCGTTTAGAGCCTTTTACAAGTGTTTTACCTAAACCTTTGATACCAATTGGGGAAAAGACAATGGTTGAACATATAATTTCGGAATACCGGAAGTATCACATTGTGGATTATTATCTAACAATTAATTATAAAGCAAATCTAATAGAAGCATATTTTAACGGAATAAAAAAAGATTATAAAATCAACTATCTCCGGGAAGAAGAATTCCTTGGAACAGCATCAAGTCTTAGATTACTAAAAAACGTACCTGAAACTTTTATTGTTTCTAATTGTGATATTATCGTAAAAGCAGATTATTTAGATGTTTTAGATTTCCATAGAAAATCTGGCTCAGTATTAACAATATTATCTTCTATACAACACCAGTCTATTCCATATGGTGTTATAAAATTCCAAAATGGTGGTAGGGTTACTAATATCGAAGAGAAGCCTGAATATTCAATGCCAATAAATACCGGTGTTTATATTTTAAACAAGGAAGCTTGGGAAATGATACCTGAAAATAAATTTTCTCATATGACACACTTAATAGAGCTACTGATAAAACAAAATAAAAAAGTGATGACCTACCCCGTTAGTGAAAATGATTATATCGATGTTGGAGAGTGGGATGAGTATAAAGATGCAATAAAGAAGTTGGCTTTATAAAATGAAAAAAGATTCAAAGATCCTAGCGATAATTCCTGCTCGTGCAGGAAGCAAAAGATTGAAAAATAAAAATTTACGTGATTTAAATGGTAAACCTTTAATTGCCTGGACTATTGAAGCAGCTTTAAAAACGAACGTATTCGATACTATAATGGTTAATACAGATTCAGAAGAAATTAAAAGGATATCTTTAAGCTATGATATTGAAGTTCCGTTTCTAAGAAAAGCGGAACTTGCCACAGATGAAGCAACTACCATAGATGTCATTTTAGATACGATTGACTTTTATAAGAAAAAGGAAATCTTTTTTGATATAGTTGTGTTATTACAACCGACATCGCCTTTAAGATCCGCTAATGATATAAAGAATGCGATAAATCTTTTCTCAGAAAAAAATAGCATGTCTGTAATATCTGTATGCCCAGTTGAACATCCAGTTCAATGGTGTAATATATTAGATGATTCATTATCCATGGAAAACTTTATTTTAAAAGAGAATCTTGATAAGAGAAGTCAAGAGTTACCTCAATACTATAGGATTAATGGTGCTTTATACATTTGGAATGCTATTGTGTTAGTCCAAGGAGACTCTCTTTATTCTGAAAATTCACATGCATATGTAATGTCTCAAAAAAACTCTATAGATATTGATTCAGAATTCGATTTGAAATTCGCAGAATTTATTTGTAATTATGAAAGTAAATAGTATAAAAATTGCTGAGTGTATTAAAAAGATGGAAGTAGATCTAAATTTGCTTAAATCCCACGATGATTATATTAGATATTCATGGGAAGCTTTAAGATTCACTGTTGGTAATTTACTTATTAAAGAAATTCGTGAAACTGAAGAAAGAATTTCTTTCAAAAGAAAAACAGGAATGATTTATACTATAAAGAATATCATTAAAAATACTTCAAGATTTTACTGGAAAGGCCTTTTTAATAAAAAGAAATACCTTGTTTTAGCTAATTCTAGAAGACTTATTAATGTAGATGATAATGTATATGATGATCCATATACCGAAGATCTTGTTGAATATTTAGGCATTTCTGAAACACTGATATTGGAAGATCCACAAGACTGGAATCACTCAGGCCCTACGAGAAATAAGGTATACTATAATGATATTATACATATTATTATAGGATTATTGAAATTTGTATGTTGGTCTTACCCTAAGACCTTGAGTAATATTGGAACAGATATATCTAATTATATTAATGATGAACTTGGTTTTGTTTTACCTATAGAAGATTTATTAATATCAAAGTATAAGTATTTAAAAAGATCTGTTTTTATAAATAAACACTTATTAAAATTTTTAAAACCCGAAAAAATTTTTCTTGTTTGTTCATACGGAAGAGAGCCAATAATTATTGCAGCTAAGGAACTAAAGATAGAAACAAATGAAATTCAACATGGTGTAATAACTAATAATCATTTAGGATATTCATTTTCAAAAGGTGGAGAAAAAAAATCTTTTGTAGACAACTTACTTCTCTTTGGAAATGCATGGAAAGATAGTTGTGATTTTACAATAAAAAAGGAAAACCTAAAGGTTTTTGGATATCCTTTTTTAACAAATAAATTAGTTGGACTAAAAAAAGTTGAAAAAAAGAATCAAATCGTTTTTTTGTCTCAATGGACTATTGGTAAACAATTAGTTGAATTAGTAATAGAATTTTCGAAAATATTTGACTCAAAAATAATATATAAATTACACCCAGTAGAAATCTCTAATTGGAAAGAAATTTATCCTGAATTAGCATGTCTTGCAAATAAGGGGCGCGTTGAAGTGATAGGAAAAGAAAGATCTCTACATGAACTATTAGCTGAATCAAAATGGCAGGTGGGAGTATATTCCACGGCTTTGTATGAAGGATTAGCTTTCGGGTGTGAAACCTTTTTAGCCAATTTTTCTGGTGTTGAGGAAATGGATTTTTTGATAAAGAATAATTATGCGCTTTTGTTCAATCACCCTGAAGAAATAGATTTAGCATTAACAAATAATAAGGAATTGAGTGATGATATATTTAATTATGAATGGAAAATGGCTCTTGATCAATTCTTTAATGTTTAAATAGGAAATACACAATAATTAATGGAAAATAATAATAGTCAATTTTCTGTCAAGAAACTTTTTAGAGGCGCCTCTATCTATTCGGTTGGAGAAATATTAGTAAAAGCATCTGGGTTCTTCTTAATACCCATTTATACACGTGTGTTAACTCCTTCTGATTATGGTGTTGTTGGTTATCTACAGGTGATTTTACAAATATTTACAGTAGTATTGGCGTTTGGATTTCATGGAGCGCAAAGCCGATACTATTATGATGTTGATAAAGATTTACAGCAATTAGGGCGCTTTTCATTTTCTATAAATATTTCACAAATTATACTATTCATGCTTATTGCCGTACCTGTTTCTATTATCGGATTTAAATATAGTATAACAGTTGGAAAATCAAAAATATTATTTTATCCATTTGTTTTACTTACCATCTGGACCGCACTCCTACAAGTATTGGCCAATAATGCAGTAGGATATTATAGAGCCAGTCAACAATTTACACGAGCAGCAATTTTGCAGTTACTGCGTTTTATTTTTATCACTGGATTCTCTTTATATTTTGTACTTAACAAAGAACTCGGTGCATTAGGACGAGTTTTTGGTCTTTTTTTAGGAATGTTCGTGTTTATTATAATTAGTTTTTGGAATTACACACGCGTTTTTGTTTTTCAATTTAGTTTTGAAGATTTGAAGTATGCCCTTGGATTTGGGACACCATTAGTTATTCATTTATTAGCAGGCACTATTCATACTGCTATTGATAGGGTGATTCTAGAACGATATGTATCGATGGGAGAATTAGGGATTTATAGTTTAGCGTTTAACATTGGAAATGTTTTGAATATGTTTATTATTTCATTTAATCAAGCCTACCAGCCTACTTTCTTTGATTTAATGTCTTCCGAAAGAACAGACAAAAAATCACAAATAATAAAAATATTTTCAGTTTGGTTATGGTTACTTACGATAATTGTTCTGGCAGCGATACTTATAGGACCGTATTTTTTAAAGATATTTGCAGGTGAAAATTTTGTATCAGTAATTGAAGTCTTTCCTTTTATGATTATCAGCTTTTTTTTTGGTGGATTTTATTATTTTTTTGCTACTCCCCTATTTTATTACAAAAAAACAAAGCTATTACCGATTATAACGATTATTAGTTCTACAGTAAATATTATACTTAATATTTTATTTATACCACAGTTTGGAATAATTGGGGCGGCTGTGGCTACAATTATAAGTCATGTTGTGCAGTCATTAATTGCTTTGATATTAGGAAATAGAATGTTAAAAATAGAATGGCCTGTTAAACATATTCTTTCATCAATTTTGCTTGTTCTAAGCGCATTAGCTATATCCATTGTTTACTAAATTTAATCATTAAGGATTTATTATGTTACGAAAGATAAAAAATCTAATAAAGAAAAAATTGAATACATCTTCTATAAGGATTCAAAGCGACTCAAATGTTGATAGCAATAGTATGGTAGGAGAGTATACTTATATTGGAAAACGATGTGTTGTAACAAAAGCAATTATTGGAAGATATTGTTCTATAGGAAATAACGTTTCTATAGGGATTGGAGAACACGACTATACAAAAATCTCAACATCTGCCCAATTTTATGATGACCCATATCTCGAGTTAACAGCAAAAGAGGTGATTGTAGAAGATGATGTTTGGATTGGCACTGATGTTGTGATCTTAAGGGGTGTAAGAATTGGTCGCGGTGCAGTAATAGGCGCGAATTCAGTGGTTACAAAAGATATTCCACGATATGCTATTGCAGTTGGGGTTCCGGCAAAAAGTATTAAATATAGATTTCCGGAAGGATTTCAAAAAAAAATTGAGGAGAGTCACTGGTGGGAAATGAATAAAAACGAAGCAATAAAAATATTTGAAAAATTAAAGGAGACTTCTGATGATCATTATTAAACTGAAGGGTGGTCTAGGCAATCAACTTTTTTGCTATGCTTTTGGATTAGCTATTTCGGAACGAAAGAACGATAAAGTTTTTTTTGATATTTCAGATTTTAATTTTGGTCGTGATTCGAAAGAGTATGATTTAAAAAATATTGGTTTAGAAATAAATATTAAGCATTATAGTTTATTAAAAAATTCTTGGAATCGGCTTTGGAAAAAAATAGATAGAAAATTTAAACTAAATAGATTTTTTCAGGAATCTATATATGGCTTTGATGCAAAATCTTTTAGTTGTGATCGTTGTTTTTACTATGATGGTTATTGGCATTCACCAAAATATTTTTATAATCAAAAGAATAAGCTAAATGAAAATTTAAATCATGGAAATAAGCTAATAGAAAATTCTGTTTATTTAAATGAAATAAAATCTAATACCACTTTATGTGTTCATATCAGAAGAGGTGATTATATAACAAATAAAGAGGCTGCAGCTCGTCTATATGTTCAAACAAAAGAATATTACGATGAAGCAATCTCATTCGTAAAGGCTAAGAAAGATGTGAAAATATTTTATTTTACTGATGATCCAGAATGGGTAAAAAATGAGCTGTTAGATATTCATTTTGGTGTGGTTGTTGAAGGCAATAAAGGGTATGTAGATTTCTTACTAATGCGTTGTTGTGATGATTTTGTGATTTCTAATAGTACTTTTTCATGGTGGCCAGCTTGGTTAAGTGAAAACCCCGATAAAATTATGATTGCACCCCGACTTTGGTTTAAAGATCGATCAGATATGCCGTTGTTAGACTCCTCATGGAGATTAGTTTAATGAAGAACGAATTAATCAGTATAGTTATTCCGACTCACAACAGACCTGAAATGCTGATAAGAGCAATCGATTCAATTGTTAAACAGACATATAAAAATTGGGAAATCATAATTGTTGATGACGCATCTACAATTGACATAAAAAGTATTATTGAAGAGCATTATAAAAATAAATATAAAATATATTATTACAAAAATGATAAAAATGTTGGCGCTTGTAAATCTAGAAATATTGGTATAAATAAAGCAAAGGGAACATATATTGCAGGATTAGATGATGATGATGAATTTTGTAAATCTCGTTTAGAAGTATTAATTCAAATAATTAATGATTATTCTTTTGCAACAGCGGATTATTTTATATATTCTGAAAATAGAATAAAAATTAATAAAGAAAAACGAGGGTTGATAAATCTAAAGGATCAATTATTTTATAATAAAGCAACCAATAATGTATTGATCGAAAAGGAAAAATTGATACTGATTGGTGGTTATGATGAAAATTTATCTTCTTCTCAAGATTATGATTTATGGTTGAGAGTGATCAAAGAATTTGGGCCTGCTATAAGAGCAAAAACCCCACTATACATTATTCATGAGGAGCATGAGCAAAGAATATCTACAAGTCCAAAAAAGTTGTCTGGTCATTTTAAATGCTATTTAAAACATAAAGAAATTATGTGCATAAACATGAAAATAGCTCATCACATTCGTTTGAAACGGTATAGAAATGCAAAGATACCATTTCGATATTTGTTTATTAAAAGACCTTTAAGATTATTTGTAGACGATATTAAATATATGCTTAAATATTATTATAATCTATGTTTACATTAAAGTTACGACATTCAGTTTTTGATATTTTCTTAATCCTCACTTTCATCCTTCTTCCTGTTTTGGATCAAGTTTCTGGTGCATTATCTGTCTCTGGACCCAGTTTAAGTTTATATTTAAGATTGAGTATTATGATTATCGCTTTTCTATTTATGATTAAAAAAGGTATTTCAAAATTTATATATGTTTACTTCCTAATCGGAGTTTTATCAATTTCTGCACTTATTGATTATATGAACACGGGTTCTACGAGAAATTTAGTAAAGAATGTTATCATCGTATCTAAAACTATATATCCTATAATAATGTATTATGCATTTAAATATATTTCAGAAAATCATTCGGAGATATTTCGAAAAGTTATTGATTATATGTTAACTGGTATAGTTATTTATAGTTTATTCATAATAACTACTAATGTACTAAGTGTCGGTGTCACCGCCTACTCTATAGGTGGCTCTACAGGCTTCATGGCCGCTGGAAACGATTTGTCTTTGTTAATCGCAGTAAGCTTCCCTCTGTTTTTTCTGGAATTTGAAAAAAGATCAAAAATACATAACTTATTTATATTAATAATTATACTTGGAGGTTTGTCTTTATTATTAACAAAAAGTAGTTTAATGGCATTTGGATTTTTCATATTATTGATAATAAAAGAAATTTATAAAAGAATTGATAAAGGGTATAAAATACTACTCACACTAATAATAATTATATGTTTTGTAGTCTTTATTTATTTAATTAATGTTTTATTAAGAAATCTAAAAATATTTGAAATATACTTCAATCTTTATAGCTCTCAAGGATTAGTTTGGGTTTTATTCAGGGGAAGGCAAGCGATTTTTAATAATTTCTGGGATTTAGTGGAATTTGCTCAACCAATTGGGATCGTTTTTGGGATGGGGCAAGAACTTTTTGCTAAAACCTATGCCCAGTATTCTTTTGATTTTTGGGGTGCGAATTATAAAATTGCTGAAATGGATATATTCGATATTTTCTTTATTTTTGGGATATTTGGATTCTTTTTTATATTTTGGTTTTATATCAAAAATGGATATAAAGCAATTAAAGAAAATAAATATTCTCTCATCATTATAGCATCAATTTTCACATTTTTTATTCATTCTGTCTTTGCCGGTCATGCGATGTCTTCTCCCATCGTGGGAACATATATTGCAGCAGTTTTTGCTATTAGGGAGGGCAAGAATATTTTATGAAAAATATACTTTTTATTTCAAATATGTATCCATCAGATGACAATCCATCTTTTGGCGTTTTTATTAAAAATGTTGAGAAAAGTATAAGTAAAATAGGGATGCTTAATATGGATCCTGTTTACATTTATTGGAAAAAAAGAACAAAGTTGAAAAAACTTATCTCTTATTTAATATATTGGACAAAATGTTACTTTAAAATAATTAAAAATGATTATGACATATTTTATATAAACTATTTAACTTTATCATTTGTTCCTTTCCTTTTTTTAACAAAACATCTCAAGAATAAAATAATAATTTCTCATGTTCATGGTTCAGATCTAATGTATCATGAGAATAGAAATTATTTTATAAGAACTTTCTTAAAAATAGTATTGGAAAAAGCTGTTAGAAGAACAACATTTTTTGTAGCTCCCTCAATTTACTACAAGATGCAAATAATTGATAAATTTGAGATATCTGAAAAAATAATAATAGTATATCCCTCCGGGGGAGTAAATGCTCATAAATTTTATAACAGAAAAAATAATGAATTAAAGAATTGTCTTGGTTATGTTGGACGCTTAGAAAAAGAAAAGGGTGTTATTGAATTGATGGAATCTATTCACAATGTTTGTCCTTTTTATCCTGAGCTTAAGTTTATAATAATTGGTTCTGGCTCGTTAGGCCCTTATGTAAAAAAATTTATAAGTGATAATAGTTTGAATGGAAAAGTTGAGCTTATTAAACCTGTGTCGCAAGAGGTATTATCTTCCTATTACAACTCGATTGATTGTCTAGTTTTCCCTACGTATCGCGAAAGCCTTGGATTAGTAGCTGTTGAGGCAATGTCCTGTGGGGTTGCTGTTTTAGGCTCTAATATACCCGCATTAAGAGAGTATATCAGGCATCAGGAAAATGGATTTTTATTTAAAATAAAATCTAAAAATGCCATTATTGAATCAATAAATTGGTTTTATAATCTGAGATCTATTGATAAGAAGAAAATATCTGATAACGCATACAATGATTCATTAAAATACAATAGTGATGCTGTTAATAATGATTTTACTGATGAGTTGTTGAAGAGAATTTTTTAATATGAATATTGAAGAAAAAGAAATACTGTTTATCTTTGGATTAGGTGGACATGAAGCTCAGATGAAGAGAATCATCGGAAAAGTAAATGAAAAAAATATAAGAGTAAAAAAGATTTGTCTTTGTGAAGAAAAATGTGATGTTGAAGTATATGATAAAGTCTATTTTACTGATTCTATGAGAGATAAATATCAAAAAAAAATTATATCTTTTGATAAATTTCTAAGTATGATAACACTTGCTTTTTTAACATTCAGAATTATTAAAGAAAATAGAAAAATTATTGGAATAGTTTCAACTGGACCAGGTATTGCCATTATCCCATCTATAATTTTCAGGACTTTAGGTAAAAAAGTTGTGTTTATTGAAACTTGGTCAAGATTTTATTCCAAATCATTAACTGGGCGTTTTATGGAAAAATTTAGCACAAAGTTAATAGTCCAGAACATTGAACTTAAAAATCTATATAAGAATGCTATATACGGCGGTCGACTTTGAATATTTTTGTTACAGTTGGTACAACCAAATTCAATGATTTAATTGAAAGGATCGAAATAATACAAGATCAAAATAACTGGCTTTTACAGATTGCAGATGGCGAGTTTATTCCAACAACTAAAAAATATATTCACTTTTCAAATGAAATTTTTAATTTATATAATAAAGCTGATTTAATTATAACTCATGCTGGAGCAGGAAGTATTTACAGGTTACTGGAATTAAATAAGAATATTATTGTTTGCCCCAATATTAGTAGAACAGATAAACATCAAAAAGAGATCGCGCTTTTTTTAGAGAAAAATTTGTTTGCTCAAGTGTGTTGGAATTTAGATGACTTAGAGACTCTGGTAAATAAAAAGTTTAAAAAGAATATTTATGAGAAGGTAAATTTCTTTCTAATGGATGAAATATTGGATTATTTAATCTGAGGAGGGTTTAATTCCCCGCCCCTTGGGGCGAAAAATGAATGTGGTATAGTATATGAGTGGACGAGCATATTTATAAAAGTCATAATAAGACACTGTTGTTGTATCATCTTGTATTTCCAGCAAAGTACAAACGGAAAGTATTTACACGAGAAGTGGAAGAAAGCTTAAAAGAAATATGTATTGGAATAGAAGAACGATATGAGATTCGATTTATAGAGATAGGTCTTGAAGAAGACCATGTTCATTTGTTAGTCCAAGGTGTTCCGACAATGGCGGTCTATAGATTAGTTACACTAATTAGGGCTTGCTGAATAATATATAAGAATTTACAAGATAAGGAATTAAGTGTAAAATTCTACTTAGAGGTGCACATAAAACCTGGGGTTACCCCCAAAA
>Ga0209633_10002341_pt1 | contig 18360 bp, 14 predicted proteins | sample Cruoilmetagenom1_FD_187290 | JGI IMG/M metagenome (GOLD analysis project Ga0209633, IMG submission 187290) | Oil polluted marine microbial communities from Coal Oil Point, Santa Barbara, California, USA - Sample 1 (SPAdes) (version 2) | ecosystem: Environmental > Aquatic > Marine > Oil seeps ... | reverse complement strand
GGTGAAATTATAAATCTTGTATTAAAAAAAGGAATAAACGAAGGATATAACGGCACATTAGAAGTACATGGAGGATACCCAGATAATGATGGGTTATCGGCTTTTATAAATTTAAAAACGGATAAAGTAAATATATTTTCAACGTTGGGCTTAAACCACAATGTAGAATTAAAAGATACAAAAATTGATCAATTATTTGTAAATAATAACAATAATCCTACTGGAAGTTTTGATGAACAAAGAGAAGATTACCGTCAAAAAAATAGTATACTATTCAATATTGGAAGCGATTTTTACCTGGATAAGAAAAATACAATAACTGCCTATTTACTTTTTTCTAATACGAATAAAAATTACAATTCAGAATTATTATCCAATGATTATGAGCCTTTAGATAATTTGATAAAAACTACGACGAGAGATGTTAACGATGACAGTGACAAATCATTTATAGAAACCTTTATCAATTACACGAACAAATTCAACGAAGAAGGTCATCAGTTATCTTTTGATATGAATTTTAATAAAGCTACTTTAAAAAGTAACACATTCCTTTTTGATCAAGAGTCTTTTCCAAACAATAATGAAACGGAACAAAAATATAAAAAAGATGAATTTGTTGATAAATATTATTTGCAATTAGAGTACGCCTTACCTTTTAAAAACGATTCACAATTAGAACTTGGTCATAGGTCTAGCTTTAGAGTTTATGAAAACGATTTTTATTCTAATTATAATAATCTAATAAGTACTAGTCTTGATCCTATTTTAGGGTTTGGAAACAAGGTAAATTATAATGAAAACGTATATGCATTTTATGCGAATTATAGTCAGCAACTTAATAAAATTAGTTATTCCATTGGTTTAAGAACAGAAATATCTCAAACAGAAATTAAAGAAGAATCTCAAAATTTAACGGAAACAAATGATTATATTGATTTTTTTCCGTCAGCATCAATTGGGTATAGTTTTGAAAATGGTAGTATGCTTTCGGCAAGCTATTCACGAACTATTGACAGACCCACAATTTTTCAACTAAACCCTTTCAATTCTTTTGTAGATGAACGGTTTATTCGATCGGGGAATCCATTTTTGCAACCATCTTATTATAATTCATTTGTTATTGAATACAATCATGAATTTGATAAAGTATATTTGAATACTGCCATTTTTTATACCAATTCAACCGATACTTTTTTAACTATTCTTGAAGAAACAGGAAATCAAACGGATGATGGTTTTGATATCTATAGAAGTTATCCAATTAATAATGGAAGTTTAGATTATATTGGTCTTGAAATAGGTGTAACATACAGCCCATCTAAAAAGTTTAGGTTTTATGGTTTAATAAGTCCCTATTACTCTATTCTGTCAAATACTCTTGAAAATAAATATGATTATGAGAATTTTGTTTATTACGGAACTACAGCGCTTTATTATAGATTAAATAATACGCTTCGATTTCAAGTAAACTTTGACTATATATCACCTCAAAAAACGGCATTGACGGAAATTGGCGAATATTATTATACCAATTTTACAGCCAGTAAAGACCTATTTGATAATAAAGCTACATTAACTTTTAAGATGAGTGATGTATTTCATACCAGAAAAGCAATGTATAAGTCAACAGAAGCAAATGCAATTACCAATAGAGATGTAGTTTTTAATACGCGTTATTTACTGTCTTTCACGTATCGTTTTAATAAAGCTAGGAAGAGAAATGCAAATAATAGAGCAAGAGATATTGATAATAATATATTTGAAATAGAAGATAAAATAAAATAAAAAAGGTTGGTAAAAACCAACCTTCTATACTACTATATGTTTATTTTTTAAGATTTCAATTTTTTAGCAGCTTTTTTATATTTACGGATTTCAATTATATTTCCAAACAACCAATATGGAACTACAAAGGTTAACAAAAATACTAACAACCAAAATCCCATAGTAAAAATTCCTAAAAAGACTAAAAATCCTAAAAATTGACCAATTTCCATAAAAAATGATATTTTATTTATTGAACTTCAAAAGTACTATATATTTTTAAAACTGCAATACATTAGCATACTTATTTAAGTAAATAATTAACATAGTTTTAACTAATGCTAGACTAAACTAAAATACCTTTCGGCAGTCTAAAATAAATACATTTTTATTTACATTTATGAAACTATTCTTTCTTTCTTGGTTAACAATATTTACGTTTTTCACTTCAAATGCGCAACAAAAAAGAGACAATTCAAAAAAAGATATCCCAAAATTTGAGATAACGGGAACCGTTATTGAAAAAAACAGTAACCAACCATTAGAGTTTGCAACTATTATTTTCAAACCATTAAAAGGCAAACGTGTATTTGGTGGCTTGACCAATAGCAAAGGTAAATTCAGCATTGAAATCCCTAAAGGAATTTATACTATTAATATTGAATTTTTATCTTTTAAAACAATTACAAAAGAAAATATTAAAATAGATCAAAATAAAAGTATTGGTACAATTTATTTAGAAGAAGATGCTCAATCTTTAGATGAAGTTGAACTTATTGCCGAAAAAAGCACTGTCGAAATAAGATTAGATAAAAAGATTTATAATGTTGGTAAAGATATGACGGTAAAGGGAGGTACAGCAAGCGATGTTTTAGACAATGTTCCTTCGGTAACAGTTGATGTTGATGGTGTTGTAAGCTTACGCGGAAATGAAAACGTTAAAATATTGATTAATGGTAAACCCAGTGGTTTGGTAGGATTAAATGATACAGAAGCCTTACGGCAGTTTCCTGCTGATGCCATTAAAAAAGTAGAAGTGATCACTAGTCCATCTGCTCGCTATGAATCAGAAGGAACAGCTGGTATTTTAAATATTATTCTCCGACAAGGAAAAATGGAAGGGTTTAATGGCTCTGCAACAATAAACGTTGGATTACCAGAACAATATGGATTTTCAACCAATTTAAACTATAGATTAAAAAAAATAAACTTTTTTACAAATATTGGATACAGTGATAGAAATTCACCTGGTAATGCCTATTATTTTACTGAAAATTTATCTTCCAATGCAACATTTCCTTTTTCAGAACAAAACATTGATTACACAAGAATTAGAAAAAATTTAAATACCAATTTTGGATTTGAATATTTTTTCAATACTAAGACATCATTAACTGCAAATTTTTTATTTAGAAATTCTGATAGAGAAAATGATGTAAATAATAGTACAGATTCTTTTGACTCAAATATGATTATAAAACAAACTGATCTAAGAGTTGAAAATGAAAATACAACAGATCACTTTTCTCAATTTGGTTTAAATTTTACAAAAGAATTTAAAGAAAATGGTCATAAATTAACTTTTGATGGGCAATATCAAGATAACGATAATGATGAGTTTAGTTTAATAACCAATAAACAAACGTTCCCGGAAAATATTATAAATCCTTTTGAAAAAATCGATTCAGATCAATCGCAACAAAAAATATTATTACAAGGAGACTATGTACTACCCATTGGTGAAAAACAACAGTTTGAAGCAGGGTTTAGGTCTAATATCAATAGCCAAACCACAGATTATAAATTTTTTAATGAAGATGAAGATAACCAAGGAGAATTTATTTTGAATGACGACCTTTCTAATATTTTTAATTACGACGAAAACATATATGCACTTTATTCTCAATACGGTAATAAATTCGGCAACATATCCGCTCTTTTTGGTTTAAGAATGGAAACAACAGATATAAAAATAAAAAGTGAAGGGAAAGATTTTAGCGATGTTTCAAATAAAAATTATACCGATTTTTTTCCAACATTAAATTTGGCTTATGAATTTAGCGAAAGTGAAAATATAACTTTAGGATACAATAGAAGAATTCGTAGACCTAGATCACGGTTTATCAATCCGTTTCCATCACAATCGAGTAAAACTACTTTTTTTCAAGGAAATCCTGATCTAGATCCATCTATTTCGAATGGTATAGATATTGGGTATTATAAACGTTGGAGTAAAATTACTTTTAACACCTCTATTTATTATAATCATGCAACCGATGTTTGGCAATTTATAACTGAAGACACTGGTGAAGAGACCGAAGATGGATTACAAATAATTAGAAGAACTCCTATTAATCTATCCACCAATGATCGAATTGGTTATGAATTTTCAGTAAATTATACTCCAATAAAAAAATGGCGCTTTAGTACCAGTTTTAATTTATATAACTCAACGATCAAAGGAGAATATAATAATGTAGATTATGGTTCAAAAAATACTAGTTGGTTTGCACGGTTCAGTTCAAAAATAGTTTTACCAGCAGAAATAGACTGGCAAACCACCATGATGTATCGAGGGCCTTCAGAAAACTCTCAAAGTAAAAGAGATGGAATATTTATAGCAAACATGGCATTTAGTAAAGATATATTAAAAGGAAATGGAACAATTTCATTTAATGTTGATGACCTTTTCAATACTCGTAAACGAACCATGGAAACTACTACAGATACTTTTCATCAAACCAGTGAATTTCAATGGCGGGAACGTCAATTTAGATTGTCTTTTGCTTATCGATTTAAACAAAAGAAAAAACGACAACGTCAAGGAGGCATGAATGGTGAAGGTGGCGATGAAAACTTTGGAGGCTAAATACAGCATGCATTGTTTAAACAAAGTTTAGTAACAATTCTCACTCTTTTGAACTAAAAATGTAGTCTTCAATTCCCATCTCTTTATTAGCTATTTTGTACCTTTGTTTAATCCAAATAATGCGTTATAATTTCGTTGTGAGGACTCAAACTACAATAAAATAGGAAGTTTTACTGATTTAAGCATAGCGTCGTTACGGTTAAAGCAGAAAACTTAGCGAAGTATTATATTTTGAAGTAGTTTGTGAACAGAATAGAAAGATCTAATGCATAATTTGGGTTTAAGTAATAAAACACAACAAAAAATATATAAATTCAAACAAATGTCTTACAGAATAGAACACGACACCATTGGTGAAGTAAAAGTTCCTTCAGATAAATTTTGGGGAGCCCAAACCGAAAGATCAAGAAACAATTTTAAAATTGGAAGTGAAGCTTCTATGCCAAAAGAAATCATCGAAGGTTTTGCTTATTTAAAAAAAGCTGCTGCATATACGAATTGTGAATTAGGGGTCTTAAGTGAAGAAAAAAAAGATGCCATTGCTCAAGTTTGCAATGAAATTTTAGAAGGTAAATTATTTGATCAATTTCCCTTAGTTATTTGGCAAACGGGTTCGGGTACGCAAAGCAATATGAATTGTAATGAAGTTATTGCAAATAAAGCCCATGTAAATAATGGAGGAAATTTAGAAGGAAGTGATCGTTTTATTCATCCAAATGATGACGTAAACAAATCGCAATCATCAAATGACACTTTCCCCACTGGAATGCACATTGCAGTATATAAAAAAATTGTAGAAACTACTATTCCAGGTGTTAAAGCATTAAGAGATACATTACACCAAAAATCATTGAATTTTTCAACTGTAGTTAAAATCGGTCGTACTCATTTAATGGATGCTACTCCACTGACTTTAGGACAAGAATTTTCTGGTTATGTATCGCAATTAGATCACGGTTTAAAAGCACTGAATAACACATTAGAGCATTTATCAGAATTGGCTCTTGGTGGAACTGCGGTTGGAACCGGAATAAATACTCCCGTTGGATATAGCGAATTGGTAGCAAAATATATAGCCAAGTTTACCGAGTTACCTTTTATAACTGCCAAAAATAAATTTGAAGCTCTCGCTGCTCATGATGCAATTGTTGAAACCCATGGGGCATTAAAACAACTGTCTGTTTCTTTAATGAAAATTGCAAATGACATTCGATTATTAGCGTCTGGACCACGTAGTGGAATAGGAGAAATTACAATTCCTGCAAATGAACCAGGATCTTCAATTATGCCTGGTAAAGTTAATCCAACCCAGGCGGAAGCATTAACTATGGTTTGTGCTCAAGTAATGGGTAATGATGTTGCAATTACAGTTGGTGGATTAAACGGTCATTACGAATTAAATGTATTTAAACCTGTAATGGCAGCAAATGCAATTCAATCGGCACAATTAATTGGTGATGCTTGTCAATCCTTTAATACAAACTGTGCTATTGGTATTGAACCAAATAAAGATAGAATTAAACAATTAGTAGATAATTCATTAATGCTGGTAACCGCGTTGAATACCAAAATTGGTTATGAAAAATCTGCTAAAATTGCTAAAACTGCACATAAAAACGGAACTACCTTAAAAGAAGAAGCGGTAAACTTAGGTTTTGTAACCGCTGATGAATTTGATGCCTGGGTTAAACCCGAGGATATGGTTGGTAGTTTAAAATAAAATAATTTTCAAAGAGGCTTTTTATTAAGCCTCTTTTGATTTTGAAACTATTTTTATTGGATAAGGTCAAGATTTTTAACAAGTAGTTTGAAAACTATTTATCAATCTGTTTTTTCATCTGCCCAACAAATAGAACAAGTCAATTAATCTTTCTTATTTACCATAAATCTAAATATTAAATACTGCGCCAAAATGTAAGTTATCATAATAGCAACCCCATAATAGGCTTTAGCTTCATGAAACTTGTTTAAAGCAATCATACTATCCGATAAGATAAAAAGAATCACTCCAAAAAGTAAAACTTGAGAAATTTTCGTCTTTGATACGAAGTAATTTAATAATGATACCACACCAAAAATTGAAATAGTTATTCCGTAAATCACTACCGGAATTAAAAATTCACCCAAATTAGATTTCAAAATACTTAATAGAATTATGACATAAATTAAAAAAGGAATAATTGCAGTTATTTTTTGTTTTAAACTTGAAGGCTTTAACTGACTTCCTATTATTTTTATATATAGAATTTGTGATAGTAAAAATGCGGCAATTCCATATAAGAACAAATTATTTTTATCCATTAAAAGCACATCTCCTAAAAATGAAAATGCCAAAGCCAACAAATACCAATTATTTTTCTTTTCAACAGAAAAATAATATAACGCCATTAATGACAATATAATCATAGGCTTAAAAATGGCTTGCAGCATTGAATTATGGATAGCTACACCAATAATATCAAGAATTGAAACGGTAAAAAATAAAAAAGTTAAGCCTTTAGTAATATTATTTGTTTTCATAAATTGTTTCTTTTTTTAATCTTGTGGTAAAACACAATCTTTTGTAACATTTAAAAGCACTTTGTCTATTCCTTTTTCTAAGGTCTGTTGCATAACTTTCGAATCGTCTTTATGACACTGTAAGCAAGCACCTACCAAAAGAATTTGTTTTTGTTCTAATACATTAAAAGGTCTAAAATCTGTTCTTGTTGATACAACTTCAGCTTTATTTTTTAATAAAAAAGGAATCCAAGCATCTTCGGGTAAATTATCATTGGGATTTATATCATAATTTGCTTTAAACTTCCAAATTCCATAACCTTTTACTGTATCGTAAGTTAATTTTCCTTTACCATAACCTATGGCAGCTGGGTTAGAATGACATGATTTACAATCTCTAACAGCTTTTGAGATAGTATGTGGTGAATTTGGCGCATACAATCGATGAAAAGAATTTTTATGATTATTGTCTTCAAAACTTTCGTGATCAATAGTTAGAATCATTCCAGGTATTGCCGGTTCTATTTTTTTACCTTCATCATTAACTCTAACGCCCATAGCTGGTTTATCAGCCAAAAACTCATAAACATGTTCAATCCAGCTACTTTCAACATATTTTTTATCTAAAAGATCATAAGCAGCTTTGCTATTCTTCTCAAAACTATTGTGACAACCAATACATCTCGGAGCCCATTGCGCATGACAAGTAGAGCAGCTTACATTTTTATGAGCGTTATCTCTTGAACATACATCTCCTTGTTTTTTAATAGAATGTAGTTTTCCATCTTTCTTTCCTATTAAGAACACTTCATTATTATCATCTACAAAAGTATTAACCAAAGGATGACCGTCTTTTTTAACAGCCAGCATTTTTTTATCCTGATGTTTATAATCTCTATGCAAAAATACCAGAGACGATTCTTTATCTAAATCTTTATATGCAACTGTATTGGGTTTGTTTTTAAAATGACAATCAGCACACTGTAAACTAACTGCCTGTTCTTCGTGCAAATAATCTTTTCCATCACCCATTACTTCATGCGAACTATGACAATCGATACAAAGTAAACCTTTAGAATGGTGTACATCTTCTCCTTTATATTCATATACTCTTTTGTCTTCAAACACTTTAAAATCAATCTTATTTAACACATCGCTTTCTTCTAAAAGTGTTTCATGCCAGCCTTGATAATTTGTTGAAATTCTACTTGATCTGCTATGACAACCAAAACAATGCTTATCACTAACAAAAATATCGGTTGAAGGATGCACCTTTGGCAATTCTAATTTGCCAGATTTTAAATACTTTTCAAGATCTTTTTCTGCTTTATCAGAATAATTTAAATGACAAGCGTTGCAACCTCCTCCTCTACTCAACTGAGTAATTTTACCAAAGTCTTTTTTCTCAGCTCCTAAATGGCAATTTGCACAAAGATCTCGTAAATGTTTATCTGCGGCAGAATTTTCAATATTTCTAATATCATAATGATAATCAGGCGAGTCTGCTTCTCCAAATATAAATTTATCTACAGCTACTAAACCACTATTTGTGGTCATTAATGAATGATTGATCTTATATAATTCATCTTTATGACATGTACCACAAGTAGCTTCAGCATCGGCTAAATTACCCGGAATAAGCACCATGTTTTTATGAGCAGTCTCTTTTTTTGTTGCGCTAGAATTTCCCAAATGGCAGCTAACACAGCCAATCAATTCTGGATTGTGATATTGTGAGAATCCTGAATTTTGAGTATGACAAGTTAAACAAGATTCTTTATTACTATTTACAGATAAATACTCTTGGTCTGAAATTTCTTGAAGATTGTTATTATTTATGATTTTTAACAAAACAAAACCCATAATAATTAATCCAATTATAAAAATTGGTAGATTCTCTTTTTCAAAAATCTTTTTAATGAGTTTCATAACTTCTATTTAAAACAAAACTACAATTAATTAATTATTTTTTTATAATAATATATTTACGATTGTACACATAGCATTTCTCTTCTGCAATATTGTATTGTTACTTTAGTCACATCTAATTATATAGCTAGTCACAATATGATTAAAGTCAGTATAAAAACTTTAAATGTATGATAATTTTGTAGTATAAAATGTACTAAAGTAATCCAATAATTTAATGGTATATTTAATAGCTAAAAAATCAAAATCCTAAAAATAAAACTTATGGATAAATCAAGGAGATCATTTATTAAAATCTCTGCCCTAAGTGCAAGTGGAATAGCACTTTCTGCAACAGCGTTTGGTTCTTTAAAACAAGATGCTTTATCAGAAGATAATCTACTTGCCAAAAGTGTTAATAACTTAAAAAGAACACCTACCTATTGTGAGGTTTGCTTTTGGAAATGCGCTGCTTGGGCTTATAGTGATGAAGAAAATAATATTACAAAATTAATTGGTAACGAAAAAGATCCGCATTGTTACGGCAGGCTTTGTCCAAGAGGAACGGGTGGTGTAGGAATGTATGCTGATACGGATCGTTTAAAAACACCTTTGATTAGAACTAAGGTTGATGGCAAAGATGTTTTTAAAGAAGCGAGCTGGGAAGAAGCTTTGACTTTAGTTGCTTCAAAAATGGCAGAGATTAAAGAAAAACATGGTGCTGAAAGTATGGCATTGTTAAAACACGGTTCTCCTGGTAGTCATTTAGAACATCTATTTAAAGCATTTGGTTCAGACACTGTTGGTGAGCCTGCATACGCACAATGTAGAGGGCCAAGAGAAACTGCTTTTGGATTAACTTTTGGATCATGGGTTGGGTCTCCTGAACCTACAGATATTAGAGATACGAAATGTTTGGTATTAATTGGTTCGCACATTGGTGAAAATATGCACAATTCGCAAGTTCAAGAAATGTCGGATGCAATTGATAACGGAGCTACAATTATAACTGTTGATCCTAGACTTTCAACAGCTGCAAGTAAATCTAAACATTGGTTGGCAATTAAACCTTCTACAGACATTGCCTTACTACTTTCATGGATGCATGTTTTAATTTATGAAGATATTTATAATAAAGAGTATGTTGAGCAATATGCACATGGGTTTGAAGAATTAAAAGAACACGTTAAAAACTTTACGCCAGAATGGGCTTATGGAATTACTACAATTAAACCGGATGTAATTCGTAAAACTGCCCGAGAAATGGCTAATGCAGCACCTTCAACAATAGTTCATCCAGGAAGGCACGTAACATGGTATGGTGATGATTCTCAAAGAGAAAGAGCAATTGCCATTTTAAATGGTTTATTAGGCTCTTGGGGAAATAGAGGTGGTTTTTACTTTAAAGAAAAAATTAAAGTTCCAAAGTTTCCACATCCACCTTATCCACATCCAAAATGGGGATGGGAAGAAATTGGAGAAAAATATCCATTTGCCGAAATGGGAATTACTAATGAATTGATTAATGCATCTATTCCTGGTAAAAATCATAAACATCAAATAAAAGGATGGTTTGTGGCCGGAACGAATTTGATCAATACAGTACCGCAAAGAGAAGTAATTGAAGAAGCTATTGATGCCTTGGATTTTATGGTTGTACTAGACACCATGCCAATGGAAATTACCGGTTATGCTGATGTCGTTTTACCAGAATGTACTTATTTAGAGCGTTATGACGGAATACGATCTGCAACAAATAGAGAACCTTCTATAGCATTACGTATGCCAGTTGTAAAACCTAAATACGATTCTCAACCAGCCTGGTGGGTAGCTAAACAAATAGGCGAAAAATTAGGCTTAGGTGAATACTTTAAATATAATGATTTTGAAGAAGTAATCTCTTGGCAACTTGAACAAATGGGGACTTCATTAGAGGAAATGAAAAAAATTGGTGTCAAAAATTTCAAACGTAAATCTGGACCAATGTTCTTAAAAAATGGCGAACCTCATGAGTTTGCAACCAATACCGGTAAAATAGAATTATACTCTACAGAATTGGAGTCTAAAGGGTTTGATCCAATGCCGGTTTATACTGCCCATGATCAACCTGAACAAGGTTTTTATAGACTGAATTACGGACGTTCGCCTATGCACACTTTTAGTAGAACGATCAATAATCCTAACCTTAGTGATTTAAAAGATGAAAATAAACTTTGGGTAAATCCTAAAGTAGCTAGAATTGAAGGGTTGAGAAATAATCAAGAGGTTTGGTTAGAAAATCAAGATGGAACAATTTCAACTTTCCCAATAAAGGTTCGTGTTACAGAACGTGTCCGTTGGGATTCTGTTTATATGTACCACGGATTTGGTCATAACAATAAAAAATTATCAAGAGCTTTTGGAAAAGGAATTAGCGATACTCAATTAATAACTAAAGTATCTATAGACCCTTTAATGGGCGGGACTGGTATGAGAGGTAATTTTGTTAAAATTTTAGCTGATAATCCTAATAAAGAAATAGAAGTATGAGATATGCAATGGTAATAGACACATTAAAATGTGTTGGATGTAGCGACTGTGTAGTTGCATGTCAAACAGAAAATAATGTACCCGTAGGTTACTGTAGAGATTGGGTTACTGAATCTGTTAGTGGTACTTATCCAAATATTGAATTAGAATTAAAATCAGAACGATGTAATCATTGTGATAATGCGCCGTGTGTAAGGTGTTGTCCAACAGGTGCAAGTCATGTTGCCGAAGGTGGTATTGTTCTAGTTACTCCTAATGAATGTATCGGTTGTGGTGCTTGTATCGAGTCTTGTCCTTACGATGCTAGATTTCAGCATCCTGATGGCTATGTTGATAAATGCACATTTTGTCATCATAGACTAGAAAAAGGTCAACTTCCTGCTTGTGTATCTGTATGCCCAACCAAGTGTATGTATTTTGGTGACCTAGAGGATCCAACCAGTGAAGTATCACAATTATTAAAATCAAGAAAACATAAAGTTTTAGCACCAGAAGCAGGTACAAAACCTAATGTATATTATTTAACATAACAAATATTAATCATGGAAGAAGAAATATTCATTAGCGGAAGAAATATTCCACATATAGATCCAATATTAGAAGTTTGGCATTTCCCTATATCTCTATATTTATTTTTAGGAGGTATGGCAGCAGGTATCATCTTTTTTGCCTCTCTATTCACTATTATGAGAAAAGAAAAAGAAGTACCAACAGCTGTTAAAGGGGGAATGATTGTAGCAGTTATAGCTATTAGCATTGGATTGTTAGCATTATTGTATGATTTAACACATATACTATATGTATGGCAGTTGTATATGACTGTAAGAATTGAGTCTCCAATGTCTTGGGGTGCATGGGTTTTATTAATTGTTACTATTATATCCGTTTTATGGGTTTTTAGTTATTCTACTGAAATATTTCCTAAGTGGGATTGGAAGTTTGATTTTCTTAAAAAATTTCAAGCGTATCTAATTGAAAATAGAAGAATAATGGCAATGATTTTATTACCATTATCCGTTATTTTAGGAATTTATACAGGAATTCTTTTATCGGCCTTTAACGCAAGACCTCTGTGGAACAACGCTATTTTAGGCCCCTTGTTTTTAACCTCAGGTTTATCAACAGGTGCAGCTGCAATTATATTATTTTCGAAAAATCATTTTGAAAAGACTCTTTTTACTAAAATTGATTTAGCATTGATTATTCTAGAACTTGGTTTGATTATACATATGCTAATGGGAATGTATGCCGGATCAGCAGTTCAATTAGAAGCATTAGATATTCTAATGGGTGGTGAATTTACAGTGATGTTCTTTGTATTTGTTGTAATACTTGGGCTAATTTTCCCAGCTATGTTAGAAGGTGTTGAATTAATGGGCTTTAAAGTACCTTCAATTGTTCCTGCTCTTTTAATACTAATGGGTGGATTAATATTTAGAATGGTAATGATAGAAGCTGGTCAAATAACAAGATATCTGTATTAATAAATTAATTATGAAAGAAAAGAAACAAAAAAATAGACATGTTTATTGGAATCCATATTTTGGTGGATTCTTATTAGGACTTTTAATAATTCTTACTTTTTATTTAACAGGTAGAGGTTTAGGTGCAAGTGGCGCCTTAAAAAGTGGAGTAGTAACCATAGTACATTCCGTGGCTCCTACCCATGCCGAAAATAACGCCTATTACAGTAAATTTTTAAAAGATGGAGAGTTTCCTATGAATAATTGGTTGGTCTTTGAAGCCTTAGGAGTGATTTTAGGTGCATTTTTATCTGGAGCTTTAACAGGTAGATTAAAATTAAAAGTACAACACTCACCTAAAATTACAAGTAGAAGACGTTTGATCTTTGCTTTAATAGGTGGAATTTTATTCGGGCTAGGTGCTCAAATTGCCAGAGGTTGCACTAGTGGTGCCGCTTTAAGCGGAATGGCTGTTTTAGCTACTGCAGGTTTTATTACGATGATAGCTATTTTTGGTACCGGATATCTAGTAGCTTATTTCTTTAGAAAAAATTGGATTTAATTAATTAAAAAATAAAAAAATATGGGACCTTTAATTCCAAATGGCTTAATTCCAATAGAATGGAATTTCATTGTAGCAATTTTAATAGGTATTGCTTTTGGGTATATAATGGAGGCTACAGGCTTTTCATCATCCAGAAAATTAGCAGGTATTTTTTATGGCTATGATTTTGCCGTATTAAAAGTATTCTTTACAGCAGCAGTTGTAGCAGTAATCGGGTTATATTATCTGGATTATTTAAATTTTCTTGATATTTCTCAACTCTATGTTCAACCAACTTATTTATGGGCAGCCATAATTGGAGGAATGATTATGGGTGTCGGATTTTTAGCCGGAGGTTTTTGTCCGGGTACAAGTTTATGTGCAGTAGCAATAGGTAAAATAGATGGTATGATCTTTACCGTTGGGTTAATGATTGGAATATTTATATTTTCTGAATCCTTTAGTACTCTTGAACCCTTTTTTGAAAGTTCAAATTTAGGTCATATTACATTGGTTGATACTCTTAGTATGTCACCTTATTGGATTATTCTCATCATAACAATTATTGCAGTTCTTGCCTTTGCATTTTCAGATTGGGTGAGAAGTAAGATAAAAAAAGTATTCTATTAAATAATTGAAATTATGTCAAAACGTTATAAATCAAAGAAATTTCTTGTAAAAACAAGATATATAATTTTAGCTGTCATTCTAATAATTTTAGCTGGTGGTTTGGTTTTATTACCAAAACATATAGCAAATGAAGGAATAAAACCTGAATTATTTGTCAAAAATGCAATAAGTACTGAAAGATTTATTAGTACAGATGCCTTAGCAGATAGATTGGTTAATCAAGATCCTTCTATTTTGTTAATCGATACTCGTTCAGAAAAAGAATTTAATAAATTTTCATTGCCAAATGCGATAAATATTCCACTTGAAAATTTATTAGATGATGATTATATTGATTATTTAGATCAAGATACTTATGATGTAATACTATTCTCTAATGATAGTTTTTATGCAGATCAAGCCTGGATGATTGGAAATCGATTAGGTTTTAAAAATATGTATGTTTTAAAAGGTGGTTTAAATGAGTGGTTCCATACCATCATAAATCCAAAATACCCTGATGAAACTATGCCAAAATCAGCTTTTGAGTTGTATTCATTTAGAAAAGCAGCTGGTATGTATTTTGGAGTTGGAGTTATTGATCCAAATGCTAAGAGTGAAACTCTTAAAAAAGTTACTACTAAAAAGGCTCCTAAGAAAGTTACGCCAAAGCCAAAAAAGAAAAAAAGAGTACCTGAAGGTGGTTGTTAAACAATTAAAATTTACATTTTATAAATAAATCTATTGTAAATCATGAAAGAACTAGAAAGAACAAAACGTATATCAGTTTCAGCAGTATTATTTTTACTAATCATTGTAATTGGAGTTTTATCCTTTAGAAAACCAAAGTATGTTTTTGAAAATAATACGGAAACAACTTTGAATAAAATTATGGAAAAAGATTATATATTAACGCAAGATCAACTTAAAACAATAGACGCTTCACAATATGTTTTAGTTGATGTAAGAAGTAATTTTGAATATGCAAAAGGACATATCAATAATGCTGTTAATATTTCCGCTCCTCAAGCTTTTAGCGATGAAAATACTGATTTTTTAAAAAAACTAAAAAATAGCGACAAAACTATTGTAATTTATGGTGAAAATCCAGATGAAGCTGATAGTGCCTGGATGTTACTTTATCAATTAGGTTATGAAAATGTAAAAATTCTATGTGTAGAAACAATTTATCAGGATAATAAGTTTCAAGTTAAAGATTACGCCTTAGAAAAACCTTCTGTTGATTACGCTAAAATTATGAACGCTGCTAAGAAGTCTTCTAGTAATCAAAAAGAATCTACAAAAGTAAAAACACCCAAAAAAGAACCTAAAAAAGTAACACCAAAACCTAAAAAGAAAAAAAGAGTGCCTGAAGGTGGTTGTTAAATAATTGAGTTTGTTAAGTGCCAATTTTTTTAATTGGCTTAGAAATACCTTATGAAAATCATAAGGTATTTTTTTATAAATATGTTTAACTTATTCTTCTAAAAAATATCAAATACCTTCAAAAACAACAACAAAATATTCAGCAAAAAAATTCAAAAAATTCATTTTCATTTTACAAATCTTCCTTCTATTTTTATCATTTTCTCTTATTAAAACAATCTATCCATTTTGGTTAACTATTTAACTGCCATCAAATAGTAAAAAGTTATAATATAAAAAAACAATTTACTTTGATATATATTATATTATTTCATTAACTATCTGTTATTATGGTTATTATAAATTTTATCTAAAGTATTATTTCAATTATGATAACAGAAATATCTGTAACTTTTATTGCTTATTTATGTATCAATTGATACTGAGTATAATGATTATTTATTGTATAAAAATGATAAAAATCATAAAAATAAACACCCCCTCTTTTTAATTTTATCCTAAGTTAATATAAATAAACAATTGAATTTTAAACTTAGAATTATGAAAAAGCTATCGATTTTTTTAGTAGCCTTGCTCATTTCTTCAACAGCTTTATTAAGCAGTTTTACGAGCAAAAAAGAAACGTACAACACCAACCCGTTAAATCCACCTAATGAATTTGAAACCTTGGTGAATTATCTTGAATCAAATGGTAATTTTATTAATAGTGATGCATCACCTGCATTTATTGATGCTGATGAAGTTAAGAAGAATTTGAAAAATTCCAAATACCATGTTATAGATATTAGAAGTGAAAGTTGGTTTGAATATGGTCATTTAAAAAATGCCAATAATGTAAAATCTGCCGATCTTCTAAATTATTTTGAAAATACTATTAAACCTGCAGATTATGACAAAATTGTAATGATATGTTATTCTGGTCAATCTGCAGCTTATTTCACCAGTCTTTTAAGGATAGCTGGTTACGATAATGTGTATAATATGAAATGGGGAATGAGCTCTTGGAGGTTAGATTTTGCTGACAATTCTTGGAATAAAAATCTAAAAAATGATTTTGCTAGTAAATTAGAAACAAAAGAAAATGCACAGGCAGAAAAAGGCTCACTTCCAATTTTAAATACTGGTAAAGCAGACGGAAAAGACATTTTAAGAGTGCGATTAGAAAAAGCATTTGCTACTCCTTATAAAGAATCCATTATAAAATCTCCTGACGTTTTTGCAAATCCAAATGATTATTACATAGTAAATTACTGGGATCAAGCAAAATACGATAAAGGCCATATTCCAGGCGCAATAAGATACCAACCTAATTCTTCATTGTCTTCAACCAACGCACTATTCACCTTACCAACGGATAAAAGAATAGCAGTTTATGGTTGTACCGGACAAAATGCTGCCTATGTAGTCGCATACCTAAACGTATTAGGATATGACACAGGTAACATAGCGTACGGAGCCAATAGTTTTATGCATAAAGAATTAAAAAATTATGGCGGCGATGCTTTTTCTAAAAAAGAAATAAACATGTACCCAGTAGTTGAATAACTCAAATTTATATCAAATAATATTAAAATAATTAATCATGAAAAATTTAAAATTTTTATTAATAGGATTTTTATTAGTACCCGCTTTATTTCTAACCTCGTGTGATAGAGGTGATGACCTCAACCCTGAAAATCCAATTGCTACACCATCATTTACATTAATGAAAGATTATATGATGGCTAATGACTTAGATATTAACAATATAATGTCCGGCCCTGGTGGAACCGTTAAATTTGTTACAGGAGCACCTGCAGAAGCTGACCTAGCTGCTTTTCTTAACAAATACTATATTATGGATATAAGAAAAGCTGCCGATTTTGGAAATGGTCACATTGAAGGAGCTCACAATGTAGCCTTTGGCGATATTCTTACTGAAGCTGACAAAGCCAATAAACAAATTTTAGTAGTTTGTTACTCTGGTCAAACAGCATGTTATGCTACATCTTTACTACGTTTGTATGGATACAGCAATACCCAAGCTTTAAAATGGGGAATGTCTGGTTGGAACCCAACAACTGCAGGTTCTTGGAATAATAATATTGGTGATATTGCCGAAGGAGACCCGAATTGGAATTATTCAAACGCTCCTTCAGTGGATGTGTTTAAAGATCCAACTATTTCAAGTTTATCGCAAGACGGATCTGAAATTCTAGTACAAAGAATCGAAAGTGTAGTTGCAGCAGGTTTTAAAACTGCATCTAATGGAGATGTTCTCGCATCGCCAAGCAATTATTTTGTTAACAATTATTTTAGTGTGGCTGATTATGACGATTTTGGACATATTGCAAATGCTTATCGCGTTAAGGAAGATTTATTACTTGAAGGTAACGGCTATTTAAGTATGGATCCTGATAAGAATGCTAAAATTGTTAGCTATTGTTATACTGGTCAGACTTCTGCAGTTCTTACTGCATGGTTAAATGTTTTAGGATACGATGCTTATAGTTTAACATTTGGAATGAACGGGTTATATAATTCAAATAATGCTTGGGATAAAGCAAATTTAAATCAATGGGGAGTAGGATCACATCCTAAAGATTTACCATTAGTTCAATAGTTAAATATAAAATCAATTAAGATGAAAAATATAATATTTATATTGTTTGTGCTTGTATTTATGTTTCAAGTAAACAATACGTATGCACAGGGCTGTGATGCTGATGAGCCCGCTAACGATTCAATACCTGCTCCAAAAATAAAAATTTTCGGATTTGTCCAACCAGAATATAATTATACATTCT
>Ga0209633_10002340_pt1 | contig 18361 bp, 21 predicted proteins | sample Cruoilmetagenom1_FD_187290 | JGI IMG/M metagenome (GOLD analysis project Ga0209633, IMG submission 187290) | Oil polluted marine microbial communities from Coal Oil Point, Santa Barbara, California, USA - Sample 1 (SPAdes) (version 2) | ecosystem: Environmental > Aquatic > Marine > Oil seeps ... | reverse complement strand
TCGCACAAGACCCAAGTATCGCTATCGTTAAGACGAGTAGTTTAGCTTTAGGCGTTGATGGTATTGTAAGTGTCGGAGATATTATTACCTATACTTATACAGTAAGTAACACCGGAGATGTAACCGTTTTTGATGTAAGTGTAAATGAGGACGCAGCAAACTTTACAGGAACAGGAGCTTTACCATTACCAATACATTTTAGTGGTGGAAGTGATGAAGATGGAGATGCTGACTTAGAGGATATGATTGTTGGGAATGGTATGATTGTTTATACGGCAATGTATGCAATTACTCAAGAAGATATCAATACTGGGTTTGTGACGAATCAAGCAACTGCAGATGGAACTGCACCAAATGGTGATCCAGTCACAGATGATAGTGATGATCCAGCAGATGGAACTAGTGATAATGATCCAACAGAAATAACACTTCCTCAAGATCCTAAAATTAGTCTAATTAAAACCATATTGCCTTTAGAAGATGATAATGGTGATGGAGTAATAGGTGGTATTGATGATATTATTACGTATGTATTTACAGTGGAGAACATAGGGAATTTAACCTTAACTAATATTGTTATTCAAGATGATCTTATAGGCTTAAACTTATTAGGCGGTCCAATAACACAACTTCTTCCAGGCGAAATAGATAGTACTACTTATACAGCTACCTATCAAATAACTCAAGATGATGTAAATGAAGGTAGTGTAACAAATATAGCTTCTGTTAGAGGTGAAGCACCAGGTGGTGATCCTGGAGATGATACAGATGATATTAGTGATATGAGCGATGATCCAAATGATTCTACTGATGAAGATCCAAATGGTGATGACAACCCAGATGATCCTACTATTGTTACAGTAACTTCAATATATGACTTAGAAGTAACTAAAGTGGTAGATGAATTACAACCAGTTGTTGGTGATCAAGTTACATTTACTATTGAAGTAGCAAACATTGGTAATGTAACAGCAACTAATATTGTTATTGATGAGCAAATTCCAAATGGTTATCTATTTATTTCGGCATTCACAACAATAGGAGATGGAACATATTCTGAGCCTAATGGAGAATGGACAGTTCCACAATTAAACCCAGGAGATGTAGCAATGCTTGACATTACTGTTGAAGTCTTAGGTTTTGGAGATTACTTAAATACTGCATATGTTGAGAGTTCAGTTGGTGGTATCGATCAAGATACAAGTAACGACGAAGATGATGCTACAGTAAACCCTATATGTTTAACTATATATAACGAGTTTTCACCTGATAACGATGGTATTAACGACACATTTGTAATTGATTGTATAGAACAGTATCCAAACAATACTTTAGAAGTATATAACAGATGGGGTAATATTGTTTATAGTACCAAGAGGTATCTAAATAATTGGGATGGTACATCAAATGGTAGAGCGGTTATTAATCAATCTGATAAATTACCTGTAGGTACTTATTATTATGTGCTAGATTTAGGTGATGGTTCAGAACCATTAGTAGACTGGTTATACATTAACAGAAATAACTAATTAATACCGAATTATAAAATATATTAAAATGATACATAAATCATCACTAATAAAAGGATTAATAGTTTTAGTATTCTTGCTAATCAGTACTGTTAGTTTTGCACAGCAAGACCCTCAGTACACGCACTATATGTATAATACATTAAGTGTTAACCCAGCATATGCAGGTCAAAGAGAGACCCTGAGTGTTGTTGGTTTACACAGATCACAATGGGTTGGCATTAATGGAGCACCACAAACACAAACTTTAAGTATTCATACTCCTTTACGTAATGAACGTATTGGATTAGGTTTGAACATTGTGAATGATGCTTTGGGACCAGTCAGTGAAACATTTGTAGATGCTAATTTTTCATATACCATACCTTTGAATGCAGATGATTTAAAATTATCATTTGGTGTAAAAGGCGGGTTTCATATGTTAGATACCGATTGGAGTAAAGGTCGTTTTCAGGACATAGATTCTAATAATTTTGGAGACAATATAAATCTAATCTCACCAATGATTGGTGCCGGTTTATATATGCACACCAGAAAATGGTATTTAGGTTTAGCTGTCCCTAATTTTATTGAAACAAAACATTATGATGACTTTGAGCAATCGGTAGCTACAGAACGTATGCACTTCTACCTTATAGGTGGTTATGTATTTAACATTAGCGAAACTACAGAATTAAAACCTGCATTTTTAGTTAAAGGAGTATCTGGAGCACCATTAATTGCAGATGTTTCCGCTAACTTTTGGTTTCAAAAGAAATTTACTGCAGGATTAGCATGGAGATGGGATGATTCTGTAAGCGCCTTGGCAGGTTTTCAAATAACACCTGGCATATTTTTTGGTTACAGCTATGATATGACATCTACTGGCTTGAATAATTATAATAGTGGCTCACACGAATTCACATTAAGATTTGAAGTTAAAAGACTAGGCAGAATATTATCACCACGTTTCTTTTAAAAATGGGACTATGAAACGAGCATATAAAATTGATTATCACTTAAAGAAATTATTAATAGCGAACCGTATGTGTCCGTTAAAAGAATAATAAATAAAAACGCATGAAAACAATATCGAAATATATATTATTAACATTTGTACTTGTATTTTCTTCAACTGCTTTTGCGCAGAACGGAAAGATTCAGAGTGTTAAAGACGATTATAGAGATTTTGCTTATGTAAAAACAAGTGAAGTTCTATTAGAAGTTGCTAATAATGGATATAAATCTGTTGATCTATATCAAAAATTAGCTAATTCATTTTATTTCCAAAATAAAATGGAAGAAGCTGCTAAATGGTATGGCGAATTAATGGCAATGAATGAGGTTATTGATCCAGAATATTATTTTAGATATGCTTTAGCACTAAAAGGCATAAAGGATTATGAAGGCTCAGATAAATGGATGGAGAAATTCAATGAGCTTAAACCTAATGATTTAAGAGGAAAGGCTTTTTTATCTAAAGTAGATTATAAATCTAATATTGAAGAATTAAGTAGAGATGATATAGAAATCGTTAATTTAGAGATTAATACAGAATTATCTGATTTTGGTACAACAGAATATGAAAATGGTATTGTGTTTGCTTCTGCAAGAGGTGGAGGTCGTAAATACAGATGGAACGAACAACCTTACTTGGATTTGTACACCGTTGAAAAAACCGAAGAAGGATCTTTTGCCGAAGTAAAAAACATAGAAGGTAAAGTAAATACAAAATACCATGAGTCTAGTGCTGTGTTTTCGCCTAATGGAAAATATATGTTCTTTACTAGAAATAATTATCACAGGTTAAAATATAAAGAAGACAATACAGGTATTAATAGATTGCAATTATACAGAGCTACTTTAAATGATGATGGCACTTGGGATGAAATTCATAAAATTCACTTTAATAGTATAGATTATAGTGTTGCGCATCCTGCACTTAACTTAACAGGAACCAAAATGTATTTTGCATCGGATATGCCAGGTTCTTTTGGGCAATCAGATATTTATGTTGTAGATGTTAATGATGATGGTACTTTAGGCGAACCTGAAAATTTAGGAAATACTATAAACACAGAAGGACAAGAATCATTTCCGTTTATGAATACTAATGGCGATTTGTATTACTCTTCTACGGGATTTCCTGGATTAGGCGGTCTGGATGTGTTTAAGTCTGAAGGTATTGATCAAAAAGTTAAAGAAGGTTCTAACCGAAATTTTCCAATAGAAAATGTAGGTAAACCTATAAATAGCGAATGGGATGATTTTGGTTTTTATGAAAACCTTGTCACTAAACGTATTTATTTCAGTTCAAATAGAGAAGGAGGTAAAGGAAGTGATGATATCTATACTTTTGAAGTTCCAGAGTATAAACCTTTGGTAGAAGGTACCGTTCTAGATGTAAATACTAAAGAATTAATTCCTAATGCAACTGTAATTTTATTAGATGAAGCTGGTAATGAAGTAGATCGCCAAATAGTTGGTGAAGACGCTTATTTTAAATTTGAAGATGTAAAAGCAGATAAAGAATACTTAATAAGAGTAGAAAAAGATAAATATAGTACAGACGAAAAACGCTTTATTACACCAAACAAAAATGAAGAACTTACGTTTGAATTACTTATTGAAAAAGATGAGCAACAAATAGAACCTTGTGATGATTTAGCTAAGGTGTTAGATATTCCTATCATTTATTTCAACTTCGATAAATCTAATATTAGATACGATGCTGAAATCGAATTGCAAAAAGTACTAGCAGTATTAAATAAATACCCAACAATGCATATCGATATTCGTTCTCATACCGATTGTAGAGGTCCAGCTTTGTATAACGAAAAACTTTCAGACCGAAGAGCAAAATCTACACGTCAATACTTAATTGATAAAGGTGTAACTGCAGACCGTTTAACTGCAAAAGGTTATGGAGAATCGCAATTGGTTAACGATTGTGGTTGTGAGCCAACAAATGAGTCTAGTTGTTCTGAAGCAGAGCACCAAATAAACAGACGTAGTGAGTTTATAATTACCAGTATTAATGGGAAAACATGTGATGATAAAGAGTAATCATTAACATTATAATAATTACAAATAGCCGTTTAATACCTATTTAATTTTAAAATGTTGTATATAATATTGTTTCTTTTTTGTTCAGATGAAATAGAAAATCTAAGCATAGCCTTAGTTCTGGTTCTATTTTATATTGAAATATGGACGAAAAAGAAACAATATTATATACAACATTTTGAAGTTAAATAGGTATAATCTTTAAGCAGCTATTTTTTATGAAATCCTTCACTTTTATATCATATTTAGATGTTAATTTAGCAAAATGACAGAAGAGCAAGTCATCTTAGTAGATGAAAAAGATAATAAAATTGGTTTAATGCCAAAAATGGAAGCGCATGAGAAAGCGCTTTTACATCGTGCATTTTCTGTTTTTGTTTTTAATGATAAGAATGAACTTATGCTTCAACAACGCGCAGCACACAAGTATCATTCTCCAAAACTTTGGACTAATACATGTTGCAGTCATCAACGCGATGGCGAAACTAATTTACAAGCAGGTAAAAGACGTTTGCAAGAGGAAATGGGCTTTGTTACTGATTTAGAAGAGAAGACAGCATTTATTTATAAAGCACCTTTTGATAATGGACTAACAGAGCACGAGTACGATCATGTTATGATTGGTTATTACAGTGATAAGCCTATAATAAATAAAGATGAAGTAGCCAGTTGGAAATGGATGACACTCCACGCTGTAAAAACAGACATTGAAGAAAATCCTCAAATATACACAGCGTGGTTTAAAATAATATTTGAAAAGTTTTATGAATTCATAAATGTGAACAATTAATATGAAAGTTACTGTACATAGAAAAGCACATTTTAACGCAGCGCACAGACTTTATAGAAAAGACTGGAGTTTTGAGAAAAATGACGTTGTTTTTGGGCTGTGTAACAATCCTAATTTTCATGGTCATAATTATGAATTAATAGCAAGTGTTACTGGAGAAATAGACCCTGAAACAGGTTTTGTAATTGACGTTAAAATTTTAAAAGATATTATTAAATCTGAAGTTGAAGATACCCTTGATCATAAGAATTTAAATGTTGAAGTTCCTGAATTTAAAGACTTAAATCCTACAGCAGAAAATATTGCTGTTGTTATATATAATAAGATTAAACCCAAGTTAGATTCAAAATTTCATCTTAAAATTACACTTTACGAAACTCCACGTAACTTTGTAACCTATTCTGGAGATTAGTTTTATGAAATACACGTTATATCCATTAAAGTTTCAGCCTATTCTAAAAGATAAAATTTGGGGAGGACAAAAATTGAATCAATATTTCAATAAAGCTTCCGATTCTAAAAATTTAGGAGAAACTTGGGAAATAAGCACAGTACAAAATGCTATTTCTATGATTGCAAATGGAGAATTAAAAGGGCAGTCACTTCAAGAATTAGTAAATGATTATAAGTCTGAGCTTTTAGGTGAAAAAAACTGGAAACGTTTTGGAGAAGAATTCCCGCTACTTATAAAATTTATTGATGCCAAAGAAGATTTAAGCATTCAGCTTCATCCTAATGATGAATTGGCGAAAAAACGACATAACTCTTTTGGTAAAACCGAAATGTGGTACGTAATGCAAGCAGATGAAGATGCAAATCTAATTGTTGGTTTTAAAGAGAAAGTTGATAAAGAAACCTATCTCAAACACTTAGAAAATAAAACACTGACTAAAATTTTAAATTTTGATAAAGTAAAAGAAGGAGATACTTATTTTATTGAAGCGGGACGAGTACATGCTATTGGAGCAGGTGTTTTATTAGCAGAAATTCAGCAAACAAGTGATGTAACCTATCGTGTTTATGATTGGGATAGAGTTGATATAGAAGGAAATGAGCGTGAATTACACAATGATATTGCTATTGATGCTTTTGATTTTGAAATGGAAAATGATTTTAGAATCGATTACGAAAAGGAAAAGAACGCTTCTAATGAAATAGTAAAGTGTCCTTACTTTACAACCAATTTTATAGAAATAGATTCCGAAATAGAAAAACAAAACACTCACGATTCTTTTATAATTTATATGTGTGTAGCTGGAGACGTTGAAATTTTAACGAATACTTCAAACATTATTATTTCTAAAGGAGAAACCATATTGATTCCTGCGAGTATTAAAAATTTCAAATTAAAAGCAGATTACGGAAAATTGCTAGAAGTTTACGTTTAAAAGTTCAAGAGAAATTAAATTAATTAACTAAAAGGATTTAGTATTTTTGCAGTTATATAAAACATAATCATTATGGCGAATAAAAGAGAATTAAAAAAAGATATAAACTACGTTTTAGGAGATATTATTGAAGCGGTTTACGTTTGGGAACTTGCAAATGCAGCAAAGCCAACAAAAGAAAGCGAATCTATTATAGACGAAGCTATAGTTACATTTGATGAGTTAATTGCTCGTGTAAATGATAGAAGCGTTGAAAATAAGAAAGCACACTTTAAAGCAATTAGTAATGATCTTGAGTCAAAAGGAAAAGGTCTTATTGAAAAAATCAATAAATTATAATAAATTGATTTTTTTGCCGATGTAGCTCAGCTGGCTAGAGCAGCTGATTTGTAATCAGCAGGTCGTGGGTTCGAGTCCCTCAATCGGCTCTTTTTCGAAACTTCAATTACAGTAATGTAGTTGAAGTTTTTTGTTTTGATAATGTTTGTGGGACGAGAAGTTTATGCCAAGCGTAGTCAAAGTATGTCCCGTCATCAGCTCTATAAAACAAAAAAAAACAATTATAAATTATAGTTGTTTTTTTTGTTTTATTATGTTCATATTTTCGGAACTAAATTCCATATAATGAAGAATTGTGTTTAATTTTATTCTACTGTCTTTCTATCAGCAATAGCTTCCTCTAATTTTTTACCATAAAGAGAATTCTTAATTTCAGAAGTTAAACTGTTATAAATTGAATCGATATAAACAGGATTTGCATTGCGAACTTCATACAAAGCTAAATAAGGTGCAACTTCACTATCCTTATTATTCATAGCATATTGTATAGTATAAGCATATTTGCGTTTTATAAGTTGGTCTGCAACTTTGTTTAAAGAATCTAGAGCAATGCTATCATTGTCTTTTTGAGCATTAAAGCTTGCTTCAATAAGGTCCAAATTCTTATTGTTAAATTGCGACATAATACCCAAATACTCTTCTAGAACGTCTTGCTGTTTAGAACCTTTTATTTCAGAATCAAAATTAAAATTCTTTAAGGTTGTATGGATTTCTGTAATTCCTTTACCAGCAAAAAATGGTATGTAATGTTCTTCTCCATCGTTTTTAAACAATTTTAAGGAGAGTAGCATAGGTTCGTCTATATTAGTGTGTAATATAAATTCTGGTTGACCAGTAATTACCATAGAATCTAAATTTACAATACTAGAATCGCCATCTTTTTGTAAATAAACCACTCCTTTTTTTAAGCCCTTAACACTTCCTTTTAAAGTAAAGTTGGATGCGTTGTCTTTGCCACAGGAAACCGTTAATATTACTAAAATAATGAGACTTAAGGCTTTATTTAATTTCGTCATATTTTGCTAAATAATTAGGTGCAACCTAGCAAATATGCTACGTTGAAATAGAAGCGCAAATATCTTATAATAGTTTTAAAATTACTAACTAACAGCTGCTAATTCCATTAAAATTGTACAACCAATAGCTGCAATGGTTCCAACCGCATAACCAAAAACGGCGAGAAGAACTCCAACAGTCGCTAAAGATGGATGAAAAGCAGAAGCCACAATAGGAGCAGAAGCAGCTCCACCAACATTGGCTTGACTTCCAACAGCCAAAAAGAAATAAGGAGCTTTTATAAGTTTTGCTACAAGGATTAGAAGTATCGCATGAATAGTCATCCAAACCACTCCAATAACAATGAGACCAAGGTTATCAAAAATCATCATTAAATCCATTTTCATTCCAATACTAGCAACAAGTATGTAAATAAAAACACTTCCAAATTTACTAGCGCCTGCACCTTCATAATTTTTGGCTTTTGTATTAGATAATAAAATGGCGATTAAGGTTGCAACACTAATCATCCAAAAGAATTTAGAGCCTAAGAACGTGAAAATATTTCGTGTGGTTGGAGATTCAATATTTGCTACAACGCCATCAAAAAATGGTGCTAGAAAGTTAGCACTCAAATGTGCAATACTTACGGTTCCGAAAGCAATGGCACAAATAATCATAATATCAGTTAAGGAAGGATTTCGTTTTACTTTTTCTGAAAAGGTTGACATTTTTTCTTTCAATTCTTCAATAGAAGACGTGTCTGCTTTTAGCCATTTATTAATTCGATTCCGTTTTCCGATACCAATCAATATAATTGCCATCCAAATATTAGCGACAACAATATCTACGAATACCATACCTCCATATTTGGCTTGGTTATAGCCGTAAATTTCTAACATGGCAGTTTGGTTGGCTCCACCACCAATCCAGCTTCCTGCTAAAGTAGAAAGTCCTCTCCAAACTGCATCTGGTCCAACACCTCCTACGGTTTCTGGGTGCACACTTGCAATCAATAAAATAGCAATTGGACCACCAATTACAATGCCTAATGTACCAGTAAAGAACATTACTAAAGCCTTCCAACCTAAATTAAAAACCGCTTTTAAATCAATACTCAACGTCATTAATACTAAAGCGGCAGGTAATAAATAACGACTAGCAACATAATACAAACTTGTACTGTGCTCTGTTATAACTCCATCATCTGAAACCGTTGTCCATTCTGGCGAAATCAATCCTGTAGTTGTTAAAATGGCTGGTAGCATGTAAGCCATAAATAAACCTGGAACGATTTTATAAAACTTAAGCCAAAATCCTGTTTTAATAGATTCTGTGATAAACACAAATCCTAATGCTAGCATTAAGAGTCCAAAAACAATAGTGTCGTCAGTAAAAATTGGAGTAGTATCCATGGTTTAGTTAGTTTTAGTGTGTGCAAAATACAAAAATTTAAAACTAAAAAAAGTGACTATTTCTAATCACTTTTCTTCTTTGGGTTTATCTTTTGGTTTGGGCTGCCTATTGTGGTCTTTTAGATATTGCATTAACATCCATTCTATCTGACCATTGGTACTACGAAACTCGTCCGAAGCCCATTTTTCTATGGCTTTCAGCATATCTTCATTAACTCGTAAAGCAAAGGCTTTTTTCTTAGACATGGATTTATTTTTTGATAAACTCAGCAATAGTAGTTACTAAAATCTCTGATAATGGGAAATCTGGTGAGCTGTAAGATTTTGAGTTATCGTCATCGTTTATGATGGTTTTTAAAACATGGTTCATATTTTTAATTAGAACTAATTTTGCGTCTGGTTTTGCTTTATGCAAAGTTTGGGCATCTTCTTCAAAAACTTGTAGATCTTTAGTGCCATTAATAATTAAAGTAGGAACAGTTATTTTTTTAATTTCTTCAGAAGGATTATAAGCTGCCCAAGATATTAAAAAAGGTTGTGTAGGTTTATTGAACATTGCCATTAAACTTGGGTTTACTTTAGCAATTGTTCCAGTTGTTTTTAATTCTTTAAAATGACTTTCAACAATATTAGCTAACGAATCACCATTTTGAATACGTACTTGTTTTGTAATTGTAATATCAAAAGCTTCTGATGGACCAGCAAGAGAAATGTATTTATCTACTCCAGCTTCTGATGAAAGCATAGCAACCAAAGCTCCTTGGCTATGTCCAATTAGCGTAATGCCAGAGAAACGAGAATCACCTTTAAATTTGTTAATAGCTAGTTTTGCATCTTCAACAAATTTATTAAAAGACAATTCTTTCATTATAAATTTCATATTGCTTGCGGTAGATGTGCGCTTGTCGTAACGATAAAAAGCAATGTCATTTCTATTTAAAACTTCGGATAGTTGCTTAATATAACTTGCTTGGTATTGTGGTCCTTGATTACCGTTTCTATCTACATTGCCTGAACCATGTATAAATATGACTAAAGGTTGGATTTTTAACGTTTTGCTATATGTTAAAGTTCCTGGTAACTGAATACTATCATTTTTTAGCATAATTTCTTCTGAAACTATATTGTTTTGTGCTAAACTGATTGTAATAATAAAGAAAAAGGATAATGTCATAAATGATTTCATAATTCTAGTATATTTTATTAATATAAGTCGTTAAAACTTGTTTTGCGTCGTGCTCTTTTTGAGTTCCTATTAAAATGTTTTTACCGTTTTTAAGTTCTAATTGAATGCCTATAGTGCCAGACACATTAATTGCTGTTCCTTTAGATTTATTCCAAAAGGCACCACTTTTTAAACCCCAACCACCATATTCTCCAATTGGATTATAATTCCTAACATGCACTTTCTTGATATTTTTCCACTGAATGGTTTTCATTTTAAGATGAAACGGAAAAAATTTGTAATGAATACCGTTTTCGTCAATTCTTGTGTCTAATTTAAAAGTAAAGATAAGTCCTGCTACCAAGAGAATTGCTAGAATAGAAATGAAGAGTGTAGATTGACTAGTACCTTTAGGTTGTTCTATAAACTCTTTTATAATGATAGCTAATGGGATTAATGTGCTAAAGCTAATTAACACCAATAACCATATTTGCGTAAAACGTTGCTCTTCTTTAAAAATTCTCATTATCTGTTTTTATTACGTTCTAAAACCACACTTGACCAACCTTGAGCAATATGGTTAACTGCCCAACCTTCACGAGCATGTAGATTGAGTAAATCTTCAAAATTTTGTAACCTATTTCTAAAGCCAAGTTTAGGTATTACCACTTTATATTCTTTCATAACTTATTTTTTTATCGTCAGTATTAAAAATTGCCAAAGCTAAAATGACTCCTATAAAAGTTCCAATAATTGAACCATATATCATACTCATAGCTATTGTGTTTGTAATTGCTCCAATAGTAGTTCCTTTACTACTACCAATTGTTGTTGCCAATATGCAATACTATTTTATTTGTTTTGGATTCATTTTTAATGACTTAAAGTGCCTGTGTTCAATACAGGAGATGCATCTTTATCTCCAAAAAGTACAACCATAAGGTTACTTACCATAGCTGCCTTGCGTTCTTCATCTAAATCTACAACTTGTTTTTTACTTAATTCATCAATAGCCATTTCCACCATACTTACAGCACCTTCTACAATTTTATGTCTAGCAGCTACAATAGCTGTTGCTTGTTGACGTTTTAACATAGCATTTGCAATTTCTTGTGCGTAAGCTAAGTATCCAATACGTGCTTCTAAAACTTCAATACCTGCTATAGATAAACGCTCATCTATTTCTTTTTCTAATGCGTTACTTACTTCGTTAACACTAGAGCGTAAGGTGATATCTTCAGCAACACCTTCATCTGCAAAATTATCGTAAGGATACATACTTGCTAGTTTACGGACTGCTGCATCAGTTTGTACTCGCACAAAATTTTCGTAATTATCTACATCAAAAGCCGCTTTGTATGTGTTTTGAACTCGCCAAACCAAAATGGTACTAATCATAATTGGGTTTCCTAATTTATCATTCACTTTTAAGCGTTCACTGTCAAAATTACTTGCCCTTAAAGAGATTTTCTTTTTGGTGTAAAACGGATTTACCCAATAAAAGCCATTCTTTTTTATTGTTCCTACATACTTTCCGAATAAAAGTAAAACTCTAGAACCGTTTGGTTGTACCATTAAGAAGCCAAAGGCTAAAACCAAGGCTGTTACAATACCAAATACAGACCAGCCAGTTTCTGTAATTGGTATTAATGCGATACTTCCAAAGAAGAGTAGTATAAATAAAAAGAGCATTAGGTAGCCATTTGCTGGGACGATGATTTTTTCTTCTGTCATAATTTTTTGAATTTAGTTGGTTAATAATTTAACTATTCAATATGATATTAAAATGATATCATAAAGATATGATTTAATTTGTTAATACACAAATAAATTATTTTGTTACAGTTTTATTAAAAAATATGTGAAAATTAAGTTTGGCACACCATTTGTAATATACTAATCGTAATGTATATTACAATAGTTACCATTGGTAACTTAACTACAAAGTAGTAACATTACATTTGGTTGGTTAGTTAGAAAAAGCATCTCGTGGTTGGGATGCTTTTCATTTTATATGGATGTGTAAGTATGCAGGTTACGGCTTTAAAAAATTAGTAATACTTTCAATAAGTTGAGAAGAAACAGGTCTAAAAGATTCGTTATAAGATTTTGAATTTTCTAAATCATCTCCTTCAATTTCAAAAAGCATATGATTCATATTGTCAATAATTACTAACTTGGCTTTATCGTTAGCCGCTTTTAATAATTCTGCTTCTTTTACAGAAACTTGAAGATCTTTTGAACCATTAATAATAAGTAGAGGTATTTTTAATTCTTTAATAATTTCAGTAGGATTGTGAGACATCCAATTTATCATAAAGGGTTGCAGGTCTGGACCAAATAATGATGCTAAGGCTGTCGGATAATCTTTGGTAGTTTTGCCTTCTTTTAGTAAATCTACAATTCGTTTTGTTTCTTCTCCTAATTTGGATGCCATTTTAGTTACTTGTTCTACCAGCACATCTCCAATATTGTTGCCAGATCCAGCAAGTGAAATAAATCCGTCAGCTTTGTCTTTTGCTGAAAGCATACCAACTAAACTACCTTGGCTATGGCCTATTATGTAGATTTTACTATAAGCATTTTTTTCTTTAAAATAGTCAATAATGGTTGAAGCATCACTCACAAAATCATCGAACATCATATTTTTATCGACTTTGTTTTTTAGAATTTGTTTTACAATACGCTTATCGTATCTAAAGGTTGCAATACCGTTTTCTGTAAGTGCTGTGGCTAATTTTTTGAGAGAATTATTTTTAAGGAAATTCTGATTACCATTTCGGTTCGTTGGACCAGAACCAGCAATTATAATAGCTAAATTGGGTTTATTATCAATATTTGGGACGAGTAAAGTACCATCAATCCATTTGGTTATGGATAACTCTTCTTCTGTATAAGTTTTGTCTTGTCCAAAACCAAAAGCACTAACTAGACAAAGAATAAGAATTAAATACGGTTTCATTGTTTGATTTTTTTTGTAGGCGCTTCAAAAATTGCGTAGGTATAAAGTTAATTCATATTGAATTGAATCTCGTAATAAGAACGGAATTTAATCTAAATTATGATATTGAAATAGAATTTATAATTGCTTCCTGAAGTGTGTTTCATCGATGAAATACACTATTTTGTCTTTAAACGTTAAAATTATATGTATTTCGTCGATTAAATATGTTTTTTAGCGTTGTAAATGAAAATGAATTATATATTTGACTCGTACTAAAATTTAGTTTTTAGTTCAATGGATTAATTAATTAATATTTGCCTTGTGTTGTGGTAATTAGAGACCCTAAATCTACCATCACAGTTAAAAAGCAAATAAAACTAAAACCGAGATTGAGGGATCTCGGTTTTTTGTTTTTTTATACTTTCTATAGTTCTAAAAGTTAAGTTTATCCGTTCTCCAATTTCCTTTTTTGTTTTTGCAATTTGATGCTTCCAAAAGTGTTGCATTTCGCCTTTCATAATTAATAAGCTTCCGTGTTCTAAATTCAGTTTGTGTCGTTGTTTTTTTATGCGTTTATGTTTAAAATGAAAAGGACGCGTTTCTCCAAAACTCACAGAAGCGATTATTGGATTTTGTCCTAATTCCTTTTCATTATCTGCATGCCAACCATTACTGTCGTTTCCATCTCTGTAAAGATTTATTAAAAGCGTATTGAAATTATGGTTTGAAATACGTTCCACTTCCTTTTTTATATGTTTCAATGATGAAGAAAACGGTTCTGGATGCATCACAATATTTGAGTAACTATATGATAAATCAGAATCTCCAAAAAGCGCTGTTAATCTTGGTTGTTTATAGGTTTTTCCAAAAACCGTAATATCATCGTGCTGCCAATTGGTTTCCGTTTTTATTGTATTGAAGTAATCGTTGGATTTTTGTTTAGAAAAGCAATTCGGAATGTAAATTAATTCTGCATTTGGCAGCTTAAAATGTTGTTTTTCTTCTAAAAATAAGCCCATAGCGTAATTTTTATCTAAATTAGCATTAAGGTTATGAACTACAAAACTCTCATATTATTAATTGGTGTTATGATGCTCGCAGTTGCGCCAAACCAAAAGCAAACTTTGCCTAAAGGTTTTGTGTATGTAAAATCTGTGATTCCAGATTTGGATGTAGAATTGCGTTATTTTTCTGAAAACAATTTTGTTGGTGATACCATAGATGGTTACAAATCTAATCGCTTAATTTTAACTAAAGTTACAGCCGAAAAGTTGAAACTGGTTCAAGCTGAATTGCAAAAGCAAAATTTATGTCTTAAAGTTTACGATGGTTACAGACCACAACGTGCTGTGAATCATTTTATTCGTTGGGCTCGCGATTTAAATGATACCATTAATAAGCAACAATTTTATCCTGAAGTGAATAAAAAAAACGTGTTTAAAGCTGGTTATATTGCGTCGCGATCTGGTCATAGTAGAGGAAGTACTCTCGATCTAACCATTATAAATGGCGAAACAGGTAAGCCTTTAGATATGGGAAGCCCTTACGATTTTTTCGGAAAAGAATCTTGGATTGCTCATGAAGACATTACAGAAGAACAAAAGAAAAACAGACAATTATTACAAACAGTAATGTTGAAGCACAACTTTAGAAATTACCCAAAAGAGTGGTGGCATTTTACCTTACGTTGGGAACCGTTTCCTAAGACTTATTTTGATTTTGAGATTGAGTAAATTATTCATCTTTATAGGTTTTGTAGGTTAAACCAATTCCATAATTAAATAAATCTCTTTTAAGCAAACTAGACTGAAGACCATTCCCTTTATCAAATTTCACCCAATTATTACCATTGATAAAAATCCGTTTTATATAGGTGTTTTTAGTTTCAAGCTCATTAGTAAAAGGCAATAATGGTCTAAAGTTAGTTGGTATTTTAACAATACTACCACTTTTAGATTTAATCTCTTTGTATTTCTTGTTAGGCAACAATTTACCGGCTTTGTTGGTATAGCCTAAAACTTGAAGCGAAACAAAAAAGCCTTTTTCAGGAATGTAAATATTATAGTCATCTACATTTAGTTGGTGAGCGTCTCCATCTTTTTCGGTAGCTCTAAAAACAATAGTTTCGTAGGTTAAAACTTTTCCAGGAACACCATTAATATTTTGATAGAATTTCACTTTAAACAACGTGGAAAATTTCTTCTTTTCGCTATTAGAACGTTTTCGTTTTTCCCAATCCTTAGATTCTAAGGCAAGGGGAAATAGCACAGTTGAGAGTTTTTGATCCTTGGTAGTGATTTTAGGAAAATAAACAGCAATTTCAGATTCTATAGTTGGTAACCAACAATTGTAATAATCGTCGTCTAAAGATGGTTTTAGTTTTTCTTCTTTAAATTTCCGGTTATTATTCACGCTTATGAGAACTTCATCGAGCATTGAAGCTTCTGGTTGCATTAGTAATTGATTAGGTAAGCTTTTAGTAGCAACATTAAGATCTTTAAAGCCTAAAGCCGAAATAAAAAGCGAATCGATATCTGGATATAATTTCTTTGTGAAGAAAAACAGACCTTCATCATCTGCAAAAAGACCATTTCCATTTCCAAAAGAAATCGTTGCATAACTCACAGGATAATTGGTAATGCTATCTTTTAGGGTAATTTGGGCAAAAGTAATCTGTCCAATAATTAGAAATAATACTAAAAATTTATACATGTTAAATAGGTTTCAAATACTGTACCACAAGCTTATAAGCTTCATGTTAATTTTAAAGCCAGTTGTGATGTGGTACTGTTAAAGATTAAAGATGCTGAAATAAATTCAGCATCACAATAATAGTTGTATTTAATTCATATTATTTCAAAAAGTTGCAAGCATAAAAAACGTCTCATTCTGAATATTCAGAAGAGACGTTTTCTTGTTGGTTGATTGATTTTTAATTCTCAAGTGCTTTTCTTGTTTGTGTAAAACCAACGTAAAGACCAATTCCAGCCATTAAGAATATCATTGCAGGATAAACGGCATCATCGTCTAGACTTGTATATGTTTCTAAGACATTAGCAATAAATACGCCTAGACCTATTCCCATTAAAAGAAATGCTAGATTTAAAACAATAACTTTCCAAGAAGAACCTGCTCGTTTACTAATATTAAATATACTTGCATCTGCTCCTTTTTCGATTAATGCTAGTCGTTCTTTATTTCTAGTGGAAAGGTATAAATATACTATTCCGAAGATTGCTAAAAACATACTAATTGGTATTAAAATCTCTGCTTGCATAATGTTTGTTTTTTAATTGATTAATTTTATTTGTTCATAGCTTATGACGACAAGTTTTGAATAAAGGTTACAATTTTATCAAAAAAAATATTTTTCATCAAATTGTGTAACCTTATATTATATAATGTCGTCTTACTTGCAAATGACCACCAACGACGACCAAAAATTAATCGATGCCATTAATAAAGGCGACACGAAAGCGTATGCACAATTAGTGAATAGATACAAAGACTTGGTCTATACTTTGGCAATACGTATGTTAAAGAATAGGGAAGAAGCAGAGGAAGTGGCTCAAGATGCGTTTGTAAAAGTATTTAAGTCGTTACAACAATTTAAAGGAGACTCTAAGTTTTCAACATGGATTTATAGAGTTACTTATAATACTTGTTTAGATCGTATAAAAAAGAACAAGAAATATCTTAATGATGTCGCAATTGATGAGTTTACATTTAATAAATTAGATGTTATAGATAATGCGCTAGAGAACATGATTAAAAAAGAAAAGCAAGAACTTATTAAAAACTGTATTGCTAAACTTCCCGACGATAGTAGTGCATTATTAACCTTGTTTTATTTTGAAGAATTATCTTTAGATGAAATATCTAAGATTATTAATATTGAAGCCAATACAGTTAAAGTGAAGCTTTTTAGAGCAAGAAAAAAGTTAGCTATTATTTTAGAGCAGTATTTACAACCTGAAAACAGATTGAGTTATGGAAAAGGATGAGAAAAAAATAGAAGCACTTATAGATCAACTAATGTCTGAAGATATTTTAGAGCAAACCTCTTTTAATTTTACAGATTCCGTGATGTCTATAGTTGAAGCTGTGTCTAATTCTACAGTAGCAGTTTACAAACCCTTAATTTCAAAACCTGTTTGGTTTATTATTCTTGGCAGTTTCGTTGCCTTGGTTGCTTATATTTATTTAAAAGAACCAATAACAAATAACGGTTGGTTTAATAGTTTTGAATGGTCTAATATATCTTTAAATCCTTTTGCTAAATTATCGTTTAACGTTTCTACAACCTTAATCTACGCTTTTGCATTTTTGGCTATTATGGTTGGTGTACAGGTACCATTATTGAAACATTATTTTAATAAGCGCATGGCTTTTTAATCTAGGTAATACCAAAAAGGAATTCTTGCGACGCTCCAATATGTAGTGTCATCATCTCTTATTCTGCGTCTATTTACTTTTAAAAGGTGTTTACCCTCTGTCAGTTCTTTAGTACCAATATAGGTTTCAAAACCTAACTCTTTTTTTAGATTCTGTCCAAAAATCAATTCATTATTATACGCAGTAGAGTCTATTTTAATAGTATATATGGAGTTAATTGTTTTAAGGTCACTAGCATCCGAAAGTCGTTATTTTAAAAAGCCCTCAGAATCTCTTATTTTAGGGTTCTACAAAAAACTTTTCAAATATGGGACTCTTCAGGCGAAACAAAAATACCAATAAACCAATAATTCGA
>Ga0209633_10002339_pt1 | contig 18362 bp, 14 predicted proteins | sample Cruoilmetagenom1_FD_187290 | JGI IMG/M metagenome (GOLD analysis project Ga0209633, IMG submission 187290) | Oil polluted marine microbial communities from Coal Oil Point, Santa Barbara, California, USA - Sample 1 (SPAdes) (version 2) | ecosystem: Environmental > Aquatic > Marine > Oil seeps ... | reverse complement strand
GGCGGCGCCTAAAGCCTATTCTGGAAGAAGAGCCCGACATTCTCGGGTGGGCGCCATTCGTACAGGGCCAAGTCATGCTGAACGCCGGCCAGCGTGTCAGCGGCACGGTCTTGAGCGGCATTCAGCCGGAATTGGAGTCGCGTGTGTCGGACGTTGCGGATCACATGATCGAGGGCGACATGAGCCAACTCAAAGCGGGTGAGTACGGCATCGTTCTGGGCGCTGAACTGGCCAGTTTTCTCGGCGTGGTTCCCGGTGACAAGGTGACTCTGATCACCCCCCAGATCAACTCGACGCCGGCCGGCATCCTGCCGAGGCTGCGCCGTTTTACCGTGACAGGCCTTTTCAAAGTCGGTATGTATGAATATGATCGGAATATGGCGATTGTCCATATTCGGGACGCGGCCAGGCTGTTTCGTCTTGGGGAGGCGGTATCGGGTCTTAGATTGAAGCTCGATAATCTGTTTTATGCTCCTGAGATCACCCGCAAGCTCTCCCGGAAACTCGCCGGACAGTATCGCATCACCGACTGGACGCAGGCACACAGCAATTTTTTCAAGGCGATCAAAACCGAAAAGCGGGTGATGTTCATCATTCTGCTGCTGATCGTTGCTGTGGCAGCGTTCAATATCGTCTCGACGCTGGTGATGGTGGTGACCGACAAACGCGCCGATATCGCCATTTTGCGCACACAGGGACTGACATCGCCGAGCGTCATGGGCATTTTTATCGTACTGGGGGTAATCATCGGTGTCGTTGGCACGGTGCTGGGCGCTGCCGGCGGCATCGCGCTGGCGCTCAACGTCGAAACCATCGTCCCGGCCATCGAGCGCTTTTTCGGCGTCCATTTCCTCGCGGCGGATGTCTATTACATCAGCGATCTGCCGTCGAAGCTGGTTTGGTCCGATGTCTACCGGATCACCAGCATGGCTTTCGTGCTCTGTCTTTTGGCAACCGTCTATCCCGCATGGCAGGCAGCGCGGGTGAATCCAGCGGAAGTGCTGCGATATGAATGACAGGCCGCCGGTGGTTCAATGCCATAATCTGTGCAAACGGTTTACTCAGGGCGATCTCGATGTCGAGGTGCTCAAGGGCATCGATTTCACGGTTAAGGCCGGAGAGCGCGTCGCCATCATGGGCGCCTCCGGGTCGGGCAAAAGCACCCTGCTCCACCTGCTCGGCGGTCTCGATACGCCGACTGCAGGTACGGTGATTCTCGACGGCACCGAAATCAGCAGATTGAGCGGGCGGAAGCTGAGCATACTGAGAAACCGGTCGCTGGGGTTCGTCTACCAGTTTCACCATCTCCTTGGGGAGTTCACCCTGCTCGAGAACGTGAGCATGCCGCTCTTGATCGGCGGCGAACGCGTGCGCGATGCACGCATGAAAGCCGAGTCCATTCTGGAGCGCGTCGGACTGGGGCATCGCCTGCGGCATAAGCCCGGAGAGCTCTCCGGGGGAGAGCGCCAGCGTGCCGCCATCGCCAGGGCCCTGGTGACGCGCCCGAAATGCGTCCTGGCGGATGAGCCCACCGGCAATCTCGACAGCCACACCGCCGAGCAAATTTATCGATTGATGCTGGAATTGAACGAGGAGTTCGGAATCAGCTTACTGGTGGTCACCCACGATCCTTCATTGTCCCGGCGCATGGATATCGTCTGGCATATGGAGGACGGCACGATTCACCCTATGTAAAGCGACCCAAGCGACGGCCATTTATTGCCCGCTCTCCTTGCACACGTCTGCTTTCGCGCTCTTCCGCTTGCGCCGAATCAAAACATACCCGACGAGCAAAACCGCGGCCACCCCGAAAATGATAACGTTGGCTTCCATAATGTAAGATACGACCGCCTTGCCGAAATGGTAGTAAAGGGTGAAAAAGGTGATCGTCGAAATGGTGCAGGCCAGCAGATCGGCGAGGCTGAATTTCAGAAAATTCATTTGACCGAGGCCTGCGGTCAAAAACAGGCCGTTCCTCACACCGAAGGGGATAAATCGTCCAAAAATCAAGGTGATGACGCCATATTTTTCATAGTACGCATGGATTTTCTCCCTTCTTTCCGGGGTCACCATGGTGGCAAAAAACTTGATTTCGAGCAGTTTGGGACCGACCAGCCGGCCGAGCCAGTAGCAGATCAGGTCAGAAAAATAGGCCCCCAGATAGACGGCCGTAAACAGGGCCGCAGCGTGGTCTGGGTAGTGACTGGCCAGAACTGCCGAGATAAAAAGCATGCCATCTTCAGAGACCGGAATATTCAAACCGGCAAGCAGCAACAGTCCAAAAATCAGGAAAGGCGCATGCTGAACATTGGACTGGACAAGTTCTAAAAGGTATTCCACAGTTATTCTCGTCGAATTGATCTAAAGTGTCCTTGTTGACTGATGCCGCTCCTTCCTTGGATTATAAGAAGGACGCAGGCAAATGAAAAGCTAAACGAGGCATTTGCGCTGTGCTCGGTTTCCGCCATGGTGGAAAATTCACTACAGCGTAAACGGCTCCAAACGGGAAATTCTCTATTGCGATGATCGGGTCGGTTCTGGCCTTTATTGCCGGCGCATCGGTGGTGCAGCTGTTGCCGGTGTTGCCCCCGCTTGCGGCTGCTGTGACCGCTGCGCTGGCGCTCATGGTTATCGTCAGACACCGGATCGTTGTATTCGGCCTTCTGGGCTGCGTCTGGGCGCTTTGGGCGGCGACGGAACGGCTGGATGATCTTCTGCCGCCGGCGTTGGAAGGGACGGACCTGACCGTCGAAGGCGTTGTCGTCGGCTTGCCACAAACGTTCGATCGCGGTGTGCGTTTTGACTTTGCCGTGGGGCCGGCGGCAGTGACCGACAACATCGAGCTGCCGGCAAAGGTCCGGCTGAGCTGGTATTACAATCCATCTCCTGTCCGGAGCGGTCAGCGTTGGCGTCTGACGGTTCGTCTCAAACGCCCGCACGGTATGATGAATCCGGGTGGCTTCGATTATGAGCGGTGGCTGTTTCTGCACCGCATCGGCGCAACAGGCTATGTGCGGCAATCCCCGAACAACCGCCTCATGGATGAGCGGGCCGGAAGTCTGTTGTCACTGTGGCGACAAACACTCGCCGACGACGTAACATCGGCGCTGGCGGATCATCCGATGTCCGGGATCATCAAGGCATTGACCATCGGCGAGCGCTCCGCAGTGACGCCGGATCAATGGCGACTGTTTCGGCGAACCGGCACCGCGCACCTGATGGCCATCTCCGGCTTGCATATTGGTTTAGTAGCCGGGTTGACCTTCTTTCTGACCCGGCGTGCGTGGTCGTTGTCGGGCGTACTGCGTTATCCACCACCCAGGGCGGCCGCCTTGGCGGCATTTGTTTCCGCGCTGTTCTATGCAGCGATCGCGGGCTTCGCCATCCCGACCCAGCGCGCGTTGATCATGATTGCCGTGGTCATGGGCGGTTTGTTGTTTCAGCGCGCAATCAAACCTTTTCACGGGTTGACCGTCGCTCTGCTGCTGATCGTATTGATTGATCCGTTCGCCGCGCTCTCGCCGGGTTTCTGGCTCTCCTTTTCGGCCGTTGCTCTGATTCTGTTCGCGATGGCGGGACGGGTCGGCAGCGAACGCTATTGGCATAGCGCCGCGCGAATTCAGTGGGTAACGGCGCTGGGGCTGATGCCGATCGTACTGCTCTTTTTTCAACAGGCATCGCTGATTGCACCAATTGCAAATCTGATCGCGGTGCCGCTGGTCAGTCTGTTGGTTGTACCGGCCTCTCTGGCGGGGGTTCTCTTGCTGACCGTGCTGCCTGCCGCCGGGCGGTTCGTATTGGCTGCGGTCGAATGGGTGCTGGAATGGCTCAGCCGATTCTTGACCGTGTTGTCCGATCTGCCGTTCGCTCAATGGACCCATTCCCTGGTGCCGTTGTGGGTGCTGCCTTTCGCTTGCATCGGCGTGCTGCTGTTCATATCGCCCCGGGGCATACCGGGACGCTGGCTGGGTGTCGTTCTTTTTACGCCGCTCATTTTTGTCGCCGTGCCGCGCCCCGATCGAGGCAATATCCAACTCACCCTGCTCGATGTCGGTCAGGGGCTGGCCGCGGTCGTGCAAACTGCGCATCATGTACTGGTTTTCGATACCGGCGCCCGCTACAGCGATCGCTTCGATATGGGCAGCGCCGTCATCGAACCCTTTCTGCACGCTCACGCAGTCGAGAAGATCGATATGCTGGTGGTCAGTCACGGCGACAACGACCACATTGGCGGCGCTGAAGCACTGCTCGGGTCGTTTGCTGTTGGGCCTGTATTGACCAGCGTACCCGAGCGGATGGCATACGCCGGGGCGACTTTTTGTCGCTCCGGACAAGCTTGGAATTGGGACGGTGTCCACTTCCAGATGCTCTCCCCGAGTCAGCCGCCTCTGCCGGACGACAACGACAACTCCTGTGTGCTGCACATCATCGCGCCGGGCGGCTCGATTTTGCTGACCGGGGACATCGAGCAAGCCGCCGAAAAAAGGCTGCTGCAGCAATACGGGGAGGCATTGGCCAGCGACGTGCTGGTGCTTCCGCATCATGGCAGCAATACCTCTTCGACCGTCGCCTTCCTAAAGGCCGTGATGCCCCGCTACGCTTTGGTGCCGGCAGGCTATCGCAACCGCTATGGCTTTCCTTCCAAATCGGTGATGAGGCGTCTCGGCCGGTTGCAGTCAGAGGTCCTCGACACCGCCCATTCCGGAGCGATACTGGTTGAGATCGATGCGCAGGAAGGCGTCTTGTGGCCGGAAGCCTATCGGCAGCGGTATGGCAAATATTATCATCGTCAAGCGACGAAATAGGGTCGCAGGCCGATGTTGGGCACGGCCTGTCGACCTTTGCCCAACCTACGATTATCCCCCAGCCTCAATGCTGCAGGATGCCCCGATCCTTCAACAAAGCGACGATCTCATCCGGGCTCATCTCATCCGTGGAAACGAAAAGATTTTGTTCATCACCTTCTTCGGGAGCCGCATCGAGGCAGCAGAGGCAGATCAGCCCCCCATGATTGAGTTGTCCGGCGATCTGCTGTGCGTGCGCTGACAGCGTCGCATCGTCGATGACGGTGCTGGCGTGGCCGGTATCGAACAGGATGCGTTCCAGGCGATAGGCAACCTCGGTTTTGTCGGCGCCGCGCAACCAGAGCGTCACCGCTTTCTGCGCGAACCGGGCGGCACGCTCATCCTCTGTGACCCGGCGCGTTTCACGGTCGCGCTGGGCGAGGCCGACGATCATTCCGGCGCCGACGGTGACATTGGTGAGGCGGTCGATGATGATGAACGAGCCGGTGCCTTTGCTCCTTTTGTAAGGGTCGAAGGCGATGGGCGCATTCAATGTGACTTCACACAGGCCGATTTCATTGAGATGCAGCAGATCGGCTGCATAGTGCTCCAGTGTATTGACATCGGTCCGGTAATGAATCCTGGAGACCGATCCGGTGACGGTCCGGGTTGCCTGTTTGATGTAATATTGCCTGCCCGGCACCATCGATTGCTCGGTCATCCAGACGATCGTCGCATCGAACATCTGATTCACCGTCGGCACATTGTCCACGTGGACCAACATATCGCCGCGGCTGACGTCGATTTCGTCCGCCAATGTCACAGTGATCGCCATGGGAGGATACGCCTCATCGAACTCACCGTCGTAGGCAACGATGGATTTGACGGTGCTGATTTTGCCGGAGGGCAGCGCCATAACCGCGTCCCCTTTGCGGATGATGCCCGCCGCAAGCGTACCGCAATAGCCGCGAAAATTGAGATGGGGCCGGTTGACATACTGCACCGGCAACCGCATATCGTCGAAATTACGGTCGCTGGCGATTTCGATCGTTTCGAGGATGGACATCAGCGGTCTGTCGCCGTACCAGGGCATCCGCTCGCTCGGATTGACGACGTTGTCGCCTTTCAATGCCGACATTGGAATAAAACGGATGTCTTCGATGTCGAGTTTGCTGGAAAAAGCCTGATAATCGTGCTTGATGGCGTTGTACGCCGCCTCGCTGTAGCCGACCAGGTCCATTTTGTTGATGGCGACCAGAACATGCTTGATGCCGAGCAGCGAGACGATGAAGCTGTGACGCCTGGTTTGGGTCAGCACACCGTTGCGGGCATCGATCAGGATGATCGCCAGATCGCAGGTCGAAGCACCTGTCGCCATGTTGCGGGTGTACTGTTCGTGTCCGGGCGTATCGGCGATGATGAATTTGCGCCGGGCGGTGGAGAAATAGCGGTAGGCCACATCGATGGTGATGCCTTGCTCGCGTTCCGCCTGCAGACCATCCACGAGCAGAGCCAGGTCGACGTCGCCGCCGGTCGTTCCGGACTTCAGGCTGTCGGCTTTGACCGCCGCCAGCTGATCTTCATAGATCATTTTCGAGTCATGCAACAAACGCCCGATGAGCGTACTCTTGCCGTCGTCGACACTGCCGCAAGTCAGGAACCTGAGCAGTTCTTTGCGTTCGTGCTGCGCAAGATAGGCATCGATATCCGTACTGATGAGTTCTGATTGGTGGGACATGTGAGTGAATCGCTTCGAATGTTGTTCTGTTGGTGCAACGCCCGTAAGCAGCCGACCGCAAGCCGGGATGACTCGGCGGCAAAAGCAGGTCTGCGGCGGAGCAAGAGGATTAAATCTAGGAGGATTAAATCTAAAAGTAGCCTTCCCGCTTCTTCTCTTCCATCGAGCCGGCCTGGTCGTAATCGATCACCCGGCCCTGCCGTTCCGAATGCTTGGTCAGCAGCATTTCCTGGATGATCTGCGGCAGGGTGACCGCGCTCGACTCGACCGCCCCGGTCAGGGGATAGCAGCCCAGTGTGCGGAAACGAACCATTTTCATCTCCGGCTCCTCCCCCGGCTCGAGCGGGATGCGGTCGTCATCGACCATGATCATGACGCCGTCGCGGGTGACAACAGGCCTTCTTTTGGCGAGATAGAGCGGTACGATGGGAATCTCTTCGAGGTGGATATATTGCCAGACATCGAGCTCGGTCCAGTTGGAGAGCGGAAAGACGCGAATGCTCTCGCCCTTGTTGATTTTGCCATTATAAACGTTCCACAGTTCCGGGCGCTGGTTTTTCGGGTCCCAGCGGTGGTTTTTGTCGCGGAACGAGTAGACGCGCTCTTTGGCCCGCGACTTTTCCTCGTCCCGGCGGGCACCACCAAAGGCGGCATCGAAACCGTATTTGTCCAAAGCCTGCTTCAGCGCCTCGGTTTTCATCACATCGGTATGTTTTTTACTGCCATGGGTGAACGGGCCGATCCCCTGTTCGACGCCTTCCTGATTGATATGGACGATCAACTCCAGTCCCAAATCCTTGACATGCCGATCGCGAAACTCGATCATCTCGTGGAACTTCCAGGTGGTGTCGATATGCATGAGCGGAAAAGGTGGTTTGCCCGGGTAGAAGGCCTTCATCGCCAAATGCAGCATCACCGCCGAATCCTTGCCGATGGAGTAGAGCATCACCGGCTTTTCGAATTCGGCGGCGACCTCCCGTATAATATGGATGCTTTCCGCTTCCAGCTCTTTCAGGTGGGTTAACTTGTAATCTGTCATGGTTTGTTTGTTTCAATCCGCTCCCGGCGGTTAACCCAGGAGATACCTTGACCATCATTTTGCCTGTTGTCATCCTGGTCGGCTGCATTATAGCACCTTTCCCCACCCTCGCCGATGATGCCGGCGTAGCCGCTGCGGCAAGCCTGACCTACGCGATGCGGGAGCTCAGCGATCGATTTCAGCGTACCGGCAGCCATCGAATTCGGCTGACATTCGGCTCATCGCGCAACCTGATGCGGCAGATCATCCAGGGCGCGCCTTTCGAACTGTTTCTGAGCGCGGATAAGGTATCGGTCGAACGCCTGGCCGCCCGCTCGTTGACGCAAGGCGATGGCGTCGTCTACGCGCTGGGCCGCTTGGCCGTATTCAAACCCAACCGTTCCGAGGTTCGGCTGACAGCCGATCTCACTTTTATTGAGAAAGCGGTCGAAGAAAAGCGATTGCAGCGGTTGGCGATTGCCAATCCGGAAACGGCGCCCTATGGAGCGATCGCAGTGGAGGCCTTGCGCAAGGCCGGCGTGTGGGAGTTCGTGAAGCCGTATGTAGTAACAGGCGAGAACGCGCTGCAGGCTGCGCAATATGGCCTATCCGGGTCCGCCGATGCAGCGATTTTTCCGCTCGCGATCGCATCCATTCCGGTTTTTGCACGCAGGGGCGTTTTTCTGCCTGTTGCCGATGCGCTTTATCGGCCGCTGAAGCAAAAAATGGTATTGCTCAAGAACAGCAGCGAAGCCGCCAGAGCCTTTTACCAATATCTGCAAAGCTCGGAAGCCCAATCGATTCTGACGTCGCATGGGTTCGGACAGCAGGAGCAGTCCGATTCCCATGCGCCTGCTGAATGAACCGACCGGTTGTCGCCGCAGACGATCGAAGGATTGCCGGTGACGCGGCGGCATGACATGCCGACACGGAGGGCATGAATGGCGCACATGGATTGGACCGCCTTTGCGCTGTCGCTCCGGCTGTCCGCCTGCACCGTTGCCATTCTTCTGGTCTTGGGGCTCTTGGTCGCCCGATCGCTTGCCTGGCGCGAGTTCAAAGGCAAGCATCTGCTGGAAGCGGTGGTTGCGCTGCCTTTGGTGCTGCCGCCGACAGTATTGGGCTATTACCTGTTGCTCTTTTTCGGGCGTGAGTCTGTATTGGGGAGCGCGCTGGAATCGTTGACCGGGCAGTCTCTGGTTTTTTCTTTCAGCGGCCTGGTGCTGGCTTCGGTGATCTACAGCTTTCCTTTCGCGGTACAGCCCATGCTGCGGGCATTCGAGGCGATTCCGCACAGTTTACGGGAAGCGGCGTGGTGCAGCGGGCTGTCCCACTGGCAGACCTTTTGGCGCATCGAGCTCCCGCTGGCGCGATCCGGCATCATTTCGGCCCTGGCGTTGAGTTTTGCTCATACCATGGGAGAGTTCGGCGTGGTTTTGATGGTCGGCGGCAACATTCCGGGGGAGACGCGAACCTTGTCCATTGCCATCTATGATCGCGTGCAGGCCTTCGATGAAGCCTCTGCCGGAGTGATGTCGCTGCTGCTGCTGATCTTCGCCTTCGTGACCGTCAGTCTGGTCTATGTGTTCACCCGACAGCCGCCGCGGCACCGATAAGCACCCATGCATCATCCGGATAAAAACAGCGGGCTGCGCGTTCGCATCCGACAGCAGACACACATCCCGCTGGATGCGGAGCTCGCATGCGGCTCCGGCGACCTGCTCGCACTGGTCGGACCCTCCGGCAGCGGCAAATCGACACTTTTGCGCTGTATTGCCGGACTGTATCGTCCGGCCTGGGGATCGATCATCTGTTCGGGCAGGATCTGGCTGGACACCGATCGTCATATCGATCGGACCCCGCAACAACGCCGGGTCGGGTTCCTTTTTCAGGATTTTGCTCTGTTTCCTCACTTGTCGGTGCTGGACAATGTTTCTCTTGCGCTCCGCGATGTCGCCAAATCTGAGCGAAAAGCAGCAGCGGCGGATCTGCTCGAGCGGGTCAATCTGGATGGCTTCGAGGATCGTTTGCCGACCACTCTGTCCGGCGGCCAGCAACAGCGGGCGGCGTTGGCTCGGGCATTGGCGCGTCGCCCGGAGATCCTGCTGCTGGACGAGCCGTTTTCGGCGGTCGACCAGGTAACGCGGCGCAAGCTGCGTCTGGAAATGATGCAGCTGGTGCGGCAAGTCAGCCTGCCGATTGTCTTAGTGACTCATGATCTGGATGAAGCCTGTATGCTGGCGGACAGCATGTGCGTGTTGCATGGGGGGAAAACCTATCAGCAGGGCACGCCCAGGGAGATTCTGGAACGGCCCAACAGCGCAAATGTGGCGCGGCTGGTCGATGTGCGCAATCTGTTCGAAGGGCGGGTCATCGAGCAGATGCCTGAGCGTGGAATTACCCGTCTGGCCTGGGAAGGATATCAACTGGAGGCCGCCTACGCGAAGGAATACGCCGGTGGCGACCGGGTCTGGTGGTGCATCCCGCCGACCGGAATATTGCTGCACAGCCGCCTCAGACCATCAAAAGGCGAAAAAGAGAATGCGATGCAGGGGCACATCATCGAAATCGTGCGGGTCGGTGCGGTCACCAATCTGATCGTTCAGGTTTCACGAACGCGTTCCAAATTGCACATGGACTGCCCCCCTCATGTGGTCACCCGCAACGCGCTTCAGGTGGGAGAGCACGTGGGAGTCTCTCTGCTCCAACGCTCGATTCATATCATGCCGTGGCAGTCGTGACGGGCTTCGCCGGATTCGAGCGGGATCGAGCGCACACGGGGAAATCGTGAAACATCCCAATGTGCTAGGGCCCATTCGAGCAGTTCGCTCGGAGCCGCCTCTTTCAGTTCCGAGGGCGGCGATTGGTTGAGCCGGTTCAATAGAAAGAAAAGCGTCTGCGCCGGTTTTTTTTCGTCGACCGGTGGTGCATAGGCCTGCTTGCTGAGTTTGTCTCCACGTTGATCGACGAGCACCGGCACATGCAGGTAATCCGGCGTCGGCAGCTCGAGGAGTTGCTGCAGATAGACCTGCCGCGGCGTGGAGTCGAGCAAGTCGCTTCCCCGCAGCACTTCGGTGATGTTCTGCTCGTGATCATCGATCACGACAGCCAATTGATAGGCATAGGCCTGATCGCGCCGCCGAACGATAAAGTCCCCCGTCTGTTCGGCCAGGTTCTGTTCGATGCATCCCTGCAGCTGATCGTGGATGCAGATGGGCCTCGCGGTTGTTTTGATTCTGAGCGCATGCGGCTGATGCCGGCTGATATATTTTCCCCGGCAGAAACCCGGATAGGCGGCGGTCCGTTGAGCGTTCGCTCCTGCCGATCGACGGATCGATTTTCGGGTACAGACACAGGGATAGAGCAGCCCCTTTTCGTCCAGCAAGTCCAATGCATGGCGATACGCCTCCGAGCGCTGACTTTGATATAGTACAGGACCGTCCCAATGCAGCCCGAAGCGCTCGAGTGTTCTGAGTATTGCATCGCCGGCTCCAGGTACGGTTCGGTAGGGATCGAGGTCATCGATTCGAATAATCCACTCACCCTTTCGGAATCGGGCCTGGAGAAAGCCGGCGAGCGCAGAATAGAGCGAGCCGAGATGCAGAGGACCGGTTGGCGACGGTGCAAACCGACCCCGACAACGAACGATAGGGTGAGCGTCCGAATGCTTTATGATTGTGTCATTCCCGGTCTTCCATACCGACCGATTGGCTTGCCGGAAGCGCTTTATCCCATCTGTCTTTCGCGGATCTCATCGAGTGTTTTGCAGTCGATACACAGCGTTGCGGTCGGTCGGGCCTCGAGCCGCCGTATTCCGATTTCGACGCCACATGATTCACAATATCCGTAATCGCCTGTTTCCAGGTTGGCCAGCGCCTCATCGATTTTCTTGATCAGTTTGCGTTCTCTGTCGCGCGTGCGCAGTTCCAGGCTGAACTCCGACTCTTGCGTGGCGCGGTCATTCGGGTCAGGGAAGTTGGCCGCATCATCTTGCATGTGATGGACCGTTCGATCGACCTCCTGCATGAGACTGCCTTTCCAATGTTGTAAAATAGCGCGGAAATGCTCTGTTTGCGCCTCATTCATATATTCCTCGCCCTTTTTTATGGGATAAGGTGACAAACTGAATAGCGTCGCATCAGCTTTTTGAGTAGCACTCATCCATTAACTCCTAACCATGATGAGAAAAACGGGGATTTTTATCAGAAACGACTGGATGTCGCAAGCATTTGTTACACTAAAACCTTAACATTATAATAAAATTCTTATTATTTTTCGCATTTCTGTTTTCATCAAAAAAAACCGGCGGGGCTGTCCCTGAGTCCGAAAGCGGAAGCTAAGAGGCTGTCCGAGAATAGCGATCGTAGCGAGAACGAGACTGATTGAGTCAGATTTTTCGATCATTTGAGGAGAATAGTGGGTCTATTTAACAAAAATGATCGGAAAATCTGGCCGATCACGCTCGGTCGCAGTAGATCAGCCTATTCTCGGACAGCCTCCTAGAGGCACGTTCGACGCGGACGCTGCTGGTTTTCAAGCCCATGGAGGCATACGGAATGATATCGGGAGCGGAACGCATCAATCGGATCAATCCGTTTTATGTCATGGAGCTTTTGGCCCGGGCCAGGGAACTCGAGCGGCAGGGCCGCCATGTCGTGCATATGGAGATCGGGGAGCCTGACTTTCCAACGCCGCAACGGGTCATCAATGCGGGAATGAAGGCCATCCGTTCGGGTGATGTGAAATATACGCCGGCGATGGGCCTGCCCGAACTCCGCAGTGCGATCGCAGCCTGGTATCGAAAACGGTACGATGTCGCCCTGTCGAGCGATCGAATCGTCGTTACGCCCGGGGCTTCGGGAGCTTTGCTCCTGGCGCTGGGCGCTCTCGTCAATCCAGGCGACGAAATCATGCTGGGAGACCCGGCCTATCCCTGCAACCGCAATTTCGTCTGTCTGTTCGACGGTGATCCCAAGCTGGTTCCCGTCGACGCAACGACCGATTTCCAATTGAGCTGTCAACTCATTCAGCGCAACTGGACGGAAAAGACGTGCGGTGCTTTGATTGCATCCCCCTCCAATCCCACCGGAACACAGATCGCACCAACCGAGTTGAAGGCCATCGTTCGCTGGATCGATGCCCGCTCCGGCTTTCTGCTTTCCGACGAGATCTACCATGGCCTCGAATATGACGAGCGGGCGGTGAGCGCGCTCGAAATGACCGACAATGTTTTTGTCATCAATAGTTTTTCCAAATATTTCGGCATGACCGGTTGGCGTATCGGCTGGCTGGTCGTCCCTGACGATTGGATCGAGCGCATCGAAAAACTGGCCCAGAACATTTTTATCGCAGCGCCGACCCATTCTCAATATGCGGCTGTGGCCGCGTTCGACCCGGAAACTGAAAAGGAGACAGAGGAAAGGCGCTGCGAATTTCGGCGACGGCGTGATTACTTGCATGGTCAACTATTGCGTCTTGGCTTTCGCATCCCCTCGAGGCCGCGCGGTGCATTCTACATCTATGCCGATTGCAGTCGATTTTCGCGCGACAGCAGCCGATTTGCCACAGAGCTGTTAGAAGAGGCGGCTGTTGCGGTCACCCCCGGCAAAGATTTCGGCATCAATGCCGCCGAGCACTATCTGCGTTTTGCTTATACAACATCCATTGAGAACCTCAAAGAAGGCGTCAGACGCCTCGAGAAGTTTTTAGATAGCCGTTCACGGTTATCGGTTGACGGTGCGGCCGACTGACAGACATCGCAAAGGCTCGTCCGAAGAATCGAAAACCGCGCTTCACCGCAATCCGCCCAAGACAAATTCTACCGATGAGCGGTTGTATAATAATGAGCATTTTCCTTTTCGAGATACGCCATGTTGGAACTGATCAAACAATTTTACGATAAGAATATAGCCAGCGCCGGACCGACCGGCGCCGCGGTTTCGGAACGCGCAGTGCAGATTGCGACTGCGGCGCTTCTTGTCGAGATGATGCGCATCGATGATGCAATCAAGGATGAGGAGCGTGACGTCATCATTCAATCGATCTGCGAGCGCTTCACTTTGTCCGCTGAAGAGGCCAAAGGCGTGATCGCCATGGCCGAAGAGCAGGTCAAACAGGCAACGGACGACTACCAGTTTACTTCATTGATCAACAAAGCTTTCAACCTCGAGCAGAAAACCCAGGTGATCGAATCGCTTTGGCGAGTCGCTTTCGCCGATCATCAGCTGGACAAATACGAAGAGTATCTGGTCAGAAAGCTGGCCGAGCTGCTCTATGTGCCTCACAGCGCCTTTATTGCGGCAAAAAATCGTGCTCGTCGATCATGATTTGCACCAGCTCGGCCGCCATACCGAAGCGATGAAACCACCGCAAGCGGATCAGCCGGCCATATCGTTTGCGCTTCAGCGCTTTCCTGTCTTCTATCGCGCTTAACGCAGTGAGCACGACATATCCCTTGGATCAAGCCGTTCGCGAGTGCGGGCAGGCGATAACGCAATGCCTGCGCAAAGATCAGCATGCCTTTGGCAACGCGCTCCGAAAAATACGCAGCGACCTGAAAGCCGGGCGTGAAGTCGCTGAGGCTGTGGCGCGGCTTGCGGACCGCATCGAACGATCGACGGCACAAAGAAAAGCGCGGGACGCCGGCGTGCCGCCATTGACCTTCCCCGATTTGCCGGTCGCCGACAAGAAGGATGTGATCGCCCGCGCCATCGAAGCGCACCAAGTGGTCATCGTCTGCGGCGAAACCGGCTCCGGCAAAACCACCCAGTTGTCAAAAATATGCCTCGCCGCGGGGCGCGGCCGTGCCGGCTTGATCGGCCACACCCAGCCACGGCGCATCGCCGCGCGCAGCGTCGCGGCCCGGATCGCCGAAGAACTCGGTCAACCGATCGGGCAGGCGGTGGGATATAAGATCCGCTTTTACGACGAAACCAAAGCCGAATCACTGATCAAGCTGATGACCGACGGCATCCTGCTGGCCGAGGTCCGGTCTGACCCGTTTCTCGATCAATATGACACCCTGATCATCGACGAAGCACATGAGCGCAGCCTCAACATCGATTTTCTGCTCGGCTATCTGAAATGGCTGCTGCCGAAAAGGACGGATCTCAAGCTGATCATCACCTCGGCAACCATTGATCCCGAACGCTTCGCCAAACATTACAACGATGCGCCGATCATCGAAGTCTCAGGCCGCACCTATCCGGTCGACATCCGCTACCGCTCGGTGCAGGGCGACGAGGAGGACGAAACGGCGCGCGACCTGCAGCAGGCGATCGTCGATACGGTCGATGAGCTGCATCGCGATCAAACGGGCGATATTCTCATTTTTCTGAACGGCGAGCGTGAAATACGCGAAACGGCCGAGTCGCTGCGCAAGCATCACCCGGCACATACCGAACTGCTGCCGCTCTATTCACGCCTTAGTACGAGGGAGCAGGCGCGCATCTTCAAACCCCATCCGCACCGGCGCATCGTATTAGCGACCAATGTGGCCGAAACCTCCCTAACCGTTCCCGGCATTCACGGCGTGATCGACACCGGCCATGCCCGCATCAGCCGCTACAGCCACCGCAGCAAGCTGCAGCGCCTGCCGATCGAAAAAATCTCTCAGGCCAGCGCCAACCAACGGGCCGGGCGCTGCGGCCGGCTCGGCCCGGGGATCTGCATCCGCCTGTTCTCACAGGAAGATTATGAATCGAGGCCGCTCTATACCGAGCCGGAAATTCTGCGCACCAATCTGGCGGCAGTAATTCTGCAGATGAAGACGCTGGGACTTGGCGATATCGACCGGTTCCCATTCGTGGAGCCGCCGGACCATCGAATGATTCGCGACGGCTTGCAGCTGCTGCACGAGTTGAACGCCATCGACGAGCAGCGGAAGCTGGCCGCGATCGGCCACACGCTGGCGCGCCTTCCCCTCGACCCGCGCCTGGGGCGTATGCTGGTGGCGGCAGAGCAGGAACAGTGCCTCACCGAAGTGTCGATCATCGTGGCGGCACTCAGTGTGCAGGACCCGAGAGAGCGGCCCATCGAGCGCGCCCAAGCGGCCGATCAGGCACATGCCCGATTCAAAGCGGAACGGTCCGATTTTCTGAGCTTCGTCAATCTATGGCGTACGTTCCAGGAGCAACAGAAACAGTTGTCCAATTCCAAGCTGCGCGCCTGGTGCCGCGAACAATTTCTTGCTTTTCTGCGGATGCGTGAATGGCAGGATGTCCATCGGCAGATCGTTCAGATCATCAAGGGCGAACTGGGCATGAGACCCAATCAGGTGGCCGCCGAATACGACAAGATCCATCGCGCGCTGCTGACGGGCCTGTCGTCCAACATCGGTTTTAAGCAGGAACAGTCGGAATACCTCGGCGCCAGAAACCTCAAGTTCTACATCCACCCGGGCTCCGGCCAGTTCACGACCAAACCGAAATGGATCGTGGCCGGCGAACAGGTCGAAACGACGCGCGTCTATGGCCGTCACGTGGCAGCGATCGATCCGGCCTGGGTCGAGCAGTCGGCAGCGCACCTGATCAAAAAGCAGCATCATGAACCGCATTGGGAGCGCAAGGCGGCCCGCGCCGCGGTCTATGAGCGGATTTCCCTTTACGGCCTGGTGCTGGAGAACCGGCGCAAGGTTCCGTATGAGCGCATCGATCCCGCCGGCGCCAGGGAGTTGTTCATCCGCTGCGCGCTGGTCAATCAGGATTACGATTCCAATGCCCCCTTCTTTCGTCATAATCAAGCCCTGTTGGAATCGGTGGGCACGATTCAGCACAAGGGGCGGCGGATCGATCTGATCGCCGATGAAGAGTGGCTCTACCAATTCTATGACGAGCGGATTCCCAATCATGTCGTCAACGGCGTCACCTTCGACCGCTGGCGCAAACAGGCGGAGAAAAAGCAGCCGGAGCTGCTGTTCCTGACCCGCGCCGCACTGACCCGACAGGATGCCCTGGCCGTCGATGGCGCAAACTTTCCCGATGAAATAGTTGTCGATGCATTGACCCTGCCGTTGAGCTACCGATTCGAACCGGGCCATCCGGAAGATGGCGTGACAGTGATCATCCCGATCCATCAATTGAATCAACTGCCCCCGGAGCCGTTCGACTGGCTGGTGCCGGGACTGCTGCGCGAGAAAGTGATCGCCCTGATCAAATCGCTGCCCAAATCGCTGCGCCGAAATTTCGTTCCCGCTCCGGATTGCGCCGACCGCTGTTTGGCGCGCTTCTCCTCCCGCACAGGCTCGCTGCATCGGGCACTCGCTGCTGCACTGCGCGAGATCGCCCAGATCACGCTGCCCCACGATGTTTGGCGCGGCGATGCCCTGCCCGACTATCTGCGAATGAATTTTCGGATTGTCGATGGTGCGGGTCAAACGGTCGCCGAGAGCCGGGATCTGTCGGCGTTGAAGCAGCGATACGCAGAACAGGCGGGCGAAGCCTTCGACGACCTCGCCGCCGAGGCGCTGCTTGGAACCGGCAGCACGCAATGGGATTTCGGCGACCTGCCCGAACGCTATGCCGAGGAGCGAGACGGCAGCGGCTTCGCCGGCTATCCGGCCCTGATCGACGAAGGGACGACCGTCGGGGTCAAAATCTTCGACACCGAGAGGGAAGCCGAGGCGCAGCACAGAAAAGGGCTGATTCGCCTGTTTCAGATCACGCTGAGAAAAGAAACCAAATACCTGAAAAAAAACCTGCCGATCGGGGTTGCGGAGGAACGGCTCTACAACGCCCTTCCCGCGCACCCGTTTCTTTCTGCCGACTCCGATGAAAAGGCCGACCTCCGGGAGGATATGCTCAGCCTGATCATCGGCACCCTTTTTGTCGATGATAACGAGCCGATACGCTCAGATAAAGCGTTTGTCGCTCGGCTGGATGCCGGCAAAAGCCATCTCTTGGCGCTGGCAAATGAAACAGGTCGCAGCGTGGCCGAAGTGCTGCAGGAGTATCGCCGGATCATAAAACAGCTGGAGCCGCTGCCGAAACAGGAGGCGCTCGTCCATGACGTGACCGAGCAGCTCCAACTGCTGATCCATGCCGGCTTCCTGACCCGAACGCCTTATGCCCGGTTGAAGGAGATGCCCCGCTACCTGCAAGCAATCGCCTACCGTGTCGACAAGTCGGCCTATGACAGGCAGCGTGACCGACAAAAGCTGGCGCAGCTGCTGCCCTTCTGGAACCGCTACTGGAACAGCCTGAAAGAACAGAAGGATCATGCCGCGCCCGCGCCGGAACTGGACGAATTTCGCTGGAGCCTGGAAGAATTTCGCGTCTCGCTCTTCGCCCAGACATTGAAAACGGCTTATCCGGTGTCGCCGAAAAAACTTGAGAAGGCGTGGAAAGCCACGCTTGAATCGCGGTAGAATTGCTCTGCTGTGCCTGATTACGAGACGTCATATATTCTGGTAGCTATGAACTGTTATTTTAAAAAATTATTTTTTCCCATGATGGCACTACTTGCGGCTTGCAACACCAAGTTTGACGATGTTTTATTTAGTCTAGTTTCTCATCCACAAGAACCTAAGGAAAGAGCATATGAAATTGATGTATGGATGAAGTCACTACTTAACAAAGAATTATCAGCGGATAAGCCGCTGAATGCGGCGTTAGATGCTAAAGGCCCGGAAATATCGCTCAATGATTCTTAACCAGCTAATTCTTACTATCCTAATTGCAACCATAGTCCTTTCATTGTGGGCGTAACCTGCCTCCCGCGCCCTCCAGAAAGAACAACTCGAGTAGACATGGGAAGGGAATGAGTTTAGTGTGAACTCCCCCTAAACCAAAAGAGCGACGGCGAGTTAAGCGATCAACGAAACCGC